>Ga0116231_10002031_pt1 | contig 42294 bp, 29 predicted proteins | sample S1TSphgellanicum_2_FD_89695 | JGI IMG/M metagenome (GOLD analysis project Ga0116231, IMG submission 89695) | Host-associated microbial communities from peat moss isolated from Minnesota, USA - S1T2_Fd - Sphagnum magellanicum MG | ecosystem: Host-associated > Plants > Peat moss > Unclassified... | reverse complement strand
CGGGAGTCCAGCCGGGACAGTTTCGGGACTCCATTTCAGGAGTCCCAACAAAATGTGCCATTTGGATGTAGCCTCGGTGGCAAGCTGCAGAGAATACTATAGGGAATAAGGTGGTGGTTTACTCCCGAGTCCGGGCCGTGGTGAGTCTTGTGTGTCCAAGTGCCCGTGGCAAGTCCCAACACCCAAGGGTGTCCCGAATGCTAAACTAACCTCTTGTGGTTGGTTTTTGGATACAGATTCACACGAACTAAACTAGTCCCTTTTCCTAGTCTAATCCCTGGGCTCCCAACTCGACCCTCTACCCCTTTTTAGAGTTGGAAGCCGAGAACGTGCCGCTAAGTCACAATTTCCGCAACTTGATTTTGTGAAACCCTCAAGTGGGTTTCACCCCATGACTTAGGAATGCGTCAAAAAAGTTGTAAAGAAATTATCTTTTGAACAAAATGTAAAAAACCATCACAAATTTTGGCTACTACAAAATTACACAAACAATTTACATTGAAAATTCACACAAAAAATTATTTCATGAAATTAGGTTGGTTACTAAATCCTTAGATCCCACAATCCAATTGTGCAAACACACTAAATAGTTATATTATAATTCAAGAATGAAATAAATTTTTTTTTTCTTTTAATAAATTAATGAAAAAATTATTTCAATATTTTGATTTGATTTATCAAAGTAATATTCAATAATCAAATACATACTAATGTATTTTAATACAATATGACAAAGATAAATGTCTTATTTGATTATTGGTAAATTGATCAAATGTATCAAATCTTGCTATGATTATGATGTGAATTATTTGAGGGATATAATATCGTAAAAAATTAATGTTTAAGGTGAACTCAACATCACATTATCCAATATGGTCCTATTGAAAAGATACCCAATGGCCTACACATACCAAATTATGTGTGTGTGTGTGTGTGTGTGTGTATGTGTGTTAAATTAAATTCATATTAACAACTATGAAAAATGTTAAACGCTAAACTTCCCATAAGGTTTTAAGTCGTTATAACACTAAACCCTAAACCCTAAACAAGTAAATCCTTGAACCATAAACATTCAACTTAAATAATAAACACATATTTAATCCATAAAGGTTTCAACCTTTAAAACCTTAAATTTAAAACCTTAAACACATAAAATCGTAAGTTATAAATAATTCAATTTTGAAAACCCTAAACCCTAAACAAGTAAAACCATAAACCATAAATGACCCAACCTTCAAAATTGTAAACCTTTAACCTTAAAGACTTAAAATTGTACACCCTAAACCTCAAACATGTAAAGCCTTAGAATTTTTGTTTTTCATGAATAAGAATTGAAGACTTCCAACCTTGATAATGAATAATCTATAATTTTCACATAGTGGGCACCAAGCAAAATATTCATTTTGAAACTAGCATATTATATTTTTTATGGTATGAACAAGACGAATGGATCCATTGACAATGTAGTTATTATTAGCTTAATTTCATGTCCTTCAATGTATTAAAAACAATGATTGTAAATGTTGCATAAAAAAATTGGTATGATTTATTTCAAAACAGAATATCCACATGGATGACATTGTTATATTTCTTAATGATTGTTATTTTTACTTGTTGAATATAAAGTTTCATTTGTTAAATCTAGTGCCCACCAGGTGGAGTTCATACCATTCACTAGGTTGGGTAAAATCCTAAATTAACTATTTAGTCTTAAATTAATTAAATATGTGATAAATCATAAACAATTCATTTTTTAAAATTCAAAACCCTAAATATGTAAGGCCTTAAACTATAAACAATTCAACCTTTAACCCTAAAAATTTAACACCCTAAACCTTAAACGCTACACATTAAACCTTGAACTCTAAACCTTAAACATATAAATTTTTAAGCTTTAAACCATAAACAACTCAACTTTTAAAATTATAAACCCTTGATTTTAAAGACTTAGAAACTTAAACCCTAAACGTTAAAATCTTGAACCCTAAACATGAAAACTATAAACCTTAAACACATAAAGCCTTAAACCATAAACAATTCAACCTTTAAAACCCTAAATAGATATAACTTTAAATAGGTATAGCCTTAAACCATAAATAGTTCAATTGATAAAATTGTAAACCATAAACAAATAAAACCTGAAACCAAAAATGACTCAACTTTTAAAATTGTAAACCTTTAACCCTAAAAAGTTAAAACTCCAAACCTTAAATAGTAAACCCTAAACCATAAACAATTCAACTTCTAAAATCTTAAAGTTTAACCCTAAACACATAAAGCCCTAAACCATAAACAATTCAACCTTTAGAACCTTAAACCTTAAACCCTAAAGACTTAAAACCCTAAACCTTAAACATTAAACTTTGAACCCTAAACCTGAGACATGTAAATTTTAAAGCCTTAAACCATAAACAACTAAACTTATATAATTATAAACTTTTAACCGTAAAGACTTGGAAACCTAAACCCTAAACATTGAAACCCTAAACCCTAAACAAATAAAGCCTTAAAACATAAATAATTCAACCTCTAATTTACCCTAAACCCTAAACACATAAAACCTTAAATTATAAAAAATTGAGTTTTTAAAACCTTAAACCCTAAACCATAAATGACTCAACTTTTAAAACCTTAAATGTTTAACCCTAAACACTAAAACCGTAAACATTAAACATGTAAAGTTTTAAACCATAAACATTTTAATATTTTAAACCCTAAACTATAAACAATTCAATCTTTAAAACCTAAACCATAAACAATTCAATCTCTAAAACCCAAAACCCAAAACCTTAAAAATTTGAAACCCAAAAGCTTGAAACCTAAAACCTAAACATTCAAAACCCTAAACCCTAAAACCTTCAACAAGTTAACACTACTAGTATATTAAACCTACGATTTCATTCAAAATATGCTAGTTAATTTTTTGCTCTATGTCCGAATCCACATGTACACTCCTAGTCTATGTTATGCACTGGTAAAAATGGTGAAATTACATATCGTCAACATCCAACCCTATCTTTGTGGGATTGGCATGTCAAATGTCCCATGATGTATATGTTCAAGTTGGCCTCAGTGGAAAAAACCCCTTTAAAAGGTATACATGCCATGCTACATCCAATCAATGCACATTTGAGGATTATGTACACATGACCATTTGTTGAATTAAACCTTGTAATCTACATCAACAAATCATTATTCAAAAAAGTTTTGGGAGAAAGACGTGCGTACCAAACAATGCCATAAGATAGGGTGGATGTTGTCCAAATGTAATGTATATCACTCTTGATCATCACCTTCCACCTCATAATTGTAGTCTACTTGACACATTAACAATTCTGCATCCACACATTCAACTTTTGCAATAAGTACCTCCTCCCCAACTTCCCCATTATACAATTGTGTAATAATATTAGTAGGTCCCACATCCGCCACCAAGCCACCTTCTTCACCATCAATGTCCACCCCTAACAATAATTTTTCAGCTTTAGCCACCATTCGTTTGGCACAAGGCTCCTTTTGTAACACCACTCACCAATCACCACCTTTAATTGTGTCTCACACAAAAAACACCTACATTACCATGACATGTTTTGGTAGGAAAAAAAAACCTATTTCTAAAGTGCATGTGCATAATGAAGAAAATTCCTATCAATATCAACATGCAAATTAAGGTTATCAAACATGCATATCCTATTGCAAGAGGCATTCCAAAATAAATTGTAGCATCATTATGGAATCTCCAATTGCCCGTGGTGCCCATACTTGAGACACAACTATAGGAAACACATAGGGCTCCACCATCGGAAGGAGGCAACGTATAAAATTCACCACCCAAAACCCATGTTCACCTTGGCGTATGGTAGCATTGCCTTGTGTATTTGTAGGGATCCAACAACATTTAAACAGAACTAATAGGAGGCTAGAATAGTCCACAACAAGTATTTCTTTGAGGACAACAACGTAATTCAAATTTGCCATTACCATGTTATGATCCCTAGTGGAGCTATGACTTGCTTGCCTAAATATGCATGCCACCCCATAATCATATGTCATATGCATTAATGGCCATGATTCCATGTCCACATGATAGTGGTTTCCATACACCCACATGCTTTCATACACATAAGCATTGTGAATAAGGGGTCGCAACAATCACATAATGTTTGAATCTAGTTCAACTTTTGCATCCAATTGGCTTTTGACATGAGCTTGTAGCCAAATACCAAAAGATGGTACATCTTATTACACCTTCAACATCCCCCTCATGCATGTGCCCTATATTGCATTCTTTCTGCTTCATGATGAGATAATAGTTTTGTCCATTCCCTACACATAATGGCCACTAACATGTCATTCACAAACCACTCATGACCTTCAATGTACATTGAACCATGTCACCCACTAACACATTCAAGGAAAAAAACATTGTGGATGCTTCTTAGAAACACATCTTCCACTAGCTCCACGTTGGGTAAAACCCATGATTTGATTGAAATGCAACAATATACACATGGGTTAGCATGGCACCTATATGGTGCTTATGTGACCACAAAGTTTGTTATGACATGTTCATGTATGCCCTCCATCTCTAGAGGAGACAACCTTTTCAATTACCCATTTCCAACCAAGGTTTCCCTGACATCAGCCTTTTCTTCATTTGCATCCCAAATATGGCATCTTGTGTGTGGTTATAGTGCAAAATATTATGTACAAAACCCCAATGCTTCATCATACATGTAGCCTGAAACCATACAAGTTTTAAGCTTGCACTAGGAGAAAAAGGGCCATTTCTTACAAAAAAGGTTTTGACTACCTATCATGTTCAACTTTCTCTCAACTACATAATTGTATTTTTTTTTAAAATTCCACGTGGCAAGGTTGGCATTTAAACTTAATCAATAGTTCAATTGAGTTGGTATGTGTATGATGTTGACCACCCATAAGGTCTGACCTTTTAAATATTTTTCATATTATATAAAAATCTAGTCAAACTATAATGGAAAATTCAACTTTCATTTAATGTCATGCCATTTCACATTGACCACTTGTATGAAAACAAGTTGTCAATTTCAAACCTCATATGTGCACCACATGCCAACTTTTATAGTTGGAATGTCAACTAACATAGTAAAACTATGGAATTGCAATGATGCAAAATGGATCTACATTAATCTATTGATTATAATAGTCCTCATTAAAAAAGTGCACACCTTTACTAAAATGATCTTGGCAACTATAGTACTATACTTACTGTAAAGTATGGAAGGTTATATAGAATTAACCTACGCTTCACACCATGTTCCTTGGATGGGTTACCTTGTGCCCCATGTTTAAAACCAACATCTAGCCACGTTGTAATCTCTGCTGCACATGCCAATGTCTCTTCAATGGTTGGCATAGATGGGCGTTGTCCATGTTCCACCTTGTTGTCAAAGTGTCTTTTGTTTCGTGATTGTTGGTACGAGTGGTTATTAGGTAGCCACCTTCAGGAACCACAATAAACACATTTTGATAATGGTTTACAGTATCAAGATGTAATGTTCATCCACATAAGGAGCATGCCTTGTACCCTTGATATGCACATCCAGAAAGTAAGCACTAGTAGAAAACCCCTCCTTTTGCAACTATGTTTTCAACTACATCTTAACTATAAAACATAGTTGAAAATGACAAAAATAGTTGCAAAGTATTTTTTGTAACTAAAAAATATTTTTTTCAACTACAAACCAAAAAAGTTAATAGGTACAAGTTGATAATGACAGTTTAGTTGAAAGTGTTTGCCACATGTCAACACCACATCAATAACTATCATCAACCATTCTAGTTGCAAATTATTTTACCAACTTATTCGTGAGATGTTGTCAACTTCTTTTGACTAATGGATGAACTTCATCCATTGATTACATATGATGTTAACAAAATATTCAGTTGCAATTTTGACTACGTCAATTTAACCAATGATGTGGTGACATGTGGCACATTCAAAGCATTCCACCATTGATTGCCTGGAATAGAGATTAAGTCGAAAGGTCAACTATGTTACAACTACAATGTTCAATGCATTTGGCCAATGGTGGGATGACATGTGTTGTCATTTAATAGGGTTAGGGTGGACTAATAATTTAATGCCACTTGACATAACCTAAGCTTATAGACATACATGGTGCTTAATCATAAGTAGCCATTTAATTACCTAGGGATGGATTAGGTCTAAAAATAGGCCCCCTTGTTTAAGCTTAGGTTAAAACTAGAGCTAGGTGCCTAAGCTAAAACTAAACATAGGCATTAGGTTATACCTATACCTAAGATACAAATAAAGTCCTATTTCATTTAATTAACCTTTAAGGTTGGGCATTTTTTATTTGCTCATCCCAAATGGCTATTACATTTTCATATTTACTTTGGTTCTCCATACTCCTAGTGCATTTGCTTATATAGTTTAGATTATTGAAATGGAAACCAAACAATATGGGACAAATATTTTAGTTTCCACCATGGGAAAACAAGCCCAACAACACACATAGGCCTATGTAACTAAAAATTTATAGATCTTTCTCATTTCTTGTTTGATTTGAATGATGTAAAAAGCTATGCAAATGTTAAGGTAAGCTTTACATTATCTCTTTAAGTTCTAGAAGCAAAGGAGCAACATTAAAGAAACATAAAACATGTCAAAATCAAATAATGTGTTTATTCCAAAATTGACCCATTATTTTATAATGTCCATATCTTATTCATTTCTTATTCAATTTGAGTAATTTAAAGAGCTATGGGTGCACCAAGTTAAACTTTAATATAGTTTTTTAAGCTTAAAATGCAAAGAACCAATGGAGAAGAACCACAAAAAACACGAATGTACTAAATTGGAATGTGTGAATTAAGCCTATGAACGAACACCTATCTCACCCAATTTCAATGCCCATATCTTCTTCAGTTTTTATCTATTTTGAGGGTGAAAACATGTACTTGGTAGTCTACTTGTCAAAATAAGAAAAGGTAGAACCAAAACCCATCAAAAAATTATTAGTTGAATAATTACTAATAAGATATTTTTTCATTATTATGCATAAATTTAAAATTTTCACATTGTAAAAGTAGGTTTTAAGTATATTTTTTCTAAATTAAGTAAAAGAAAGTAGATGGGCTTTTTGGTGATGCCTTTTAATACACAATGATCTTTATGTTGTAATATGCTTGAACATCATATTGACAAGTAAATTTCAAACATATTTGGTACCTACTTTTATCATTTAAAAAAAATTCAAAATTTTATTATGTTTATAATAAACCCAATTAAAAGCACAATGGTTTGAAAATCAAATTTAGGTAAATATACTTTTTGGTATTTTGATAAAAAATTGTTTCAATTGCTACTTCATTTTTGTTCATCAACTTTTTTTGTATTCTTTACCATGGCTACACCAAATTGAGTTTTAAAACACCATTTTGAACTTGAAAAACAAAGGAAGAATGTATTAAAATTTAAAGTTCTTTAATAACTTGAATGTATGGTGGTCAATTACTTTATCTCAATTGCAAACTATAATAACATAATTGCAACTCAATTAATTACAACTAATTTACAACCTAAGTTTAGCTTAATTTAACTTAGACCTTAATTAATAGTTTATTTATTTTAAGTTTAGTTAATTGTGCTAATTACTTGAAGAAAATATTCAACAATTTTTCTTAGTTCCATAATTTAATAATTGATTCAAAATATTCTAATAAGAAAAATTATTCATTAATTTATTTTAAATTATATTTATAAATATTTCATTAATATAATATATATTAAATAAAGATAAAATATTATTGAAATATTAAAGTAAATATAATAGTGCTAAAAGAAATATATATTCTGAAATTATATAATCATGTATTAGATGTCTATACTAACTATGCTTATTATTATTATTATTATTATTTAATATAAAATAAAATGATAATGAATTAAATAATTTGAAAATATATTAAAACCAATTTTTAACATTAAATTAATTATTAAATTAATTCCAAATATTAACCTTAATTATGTTTAATTAAATTTATAGGAATAACTATCATTACATGTGTTGAACATTGTTAGTTAGAAAAAGATTTGTAGATAAAATTTGAGCAAAACTAGTAGTACAAGGTAAAATAGGTGGTTACAGAACAAGTAGCCAAATTTTGAATTTAGGAGGAAAAAAAATTGTTTATTTCATCTAATACTTCCTATTTATTGTTAAAACAAGATAATATTAAGGTATATATGAACATTGGTATTTACATTGGACAACTTTTTGGTTTGGGACATGTTTTTGTGTTTGTTTCCTTAAATTAGGCAAAAGGGGAAGCCCTTTGTTTATGAAGTAAAATAATAAAATTATTGCAATATATTGGAATATTTTGATAAGGGACATAAACAAACTACCCCACAAAATTTGTTGAAGAATAACATCAAAACCTATTCAATTTCTTATGCTTTTAAATCAATTTCAAAATCAAGGTAAGAGGAAACCTTGTTAACAAACATATTAGTTTAACTAATATTTCAATACACAATATTTTAAACTTGTATTTTAATTTTTATATTTTTATTATTATTATCATCATAAATTTAATTTATTATTTAAATGAAAAAAATTCATCCTACAAAAATTTGATTTGTACAAATAAAATTTACATGTAATTTCAATTTAATGAACTTTGATAAAATTTTGAACAAATATAACTTAAATATCATATGTATAAAAATGAATAAAAATTAGAGTTCCATAAAAATATTAATTATTTATCATCACTTTATATATTGAAAATTAAATTTGATTTACACAAAAATAAAAATTACATATATTGAACATATTATGCATTATTATCAACTTCTATTTCAAATTTTTGTTTAATTTTATTTTAAAATTGAATACTATTGTTTGAATGCATTAAAAAAATTACATCAAACATAACCATTTGGTTACCATCCCTGGTGGTAAGTTGTACATCAATAATACAACCAGCCATGTGGACCACATGCATGGATTTTCTAAAAATGGGTTAAATCCATCAGTTGGCAACCCAAACCGAATGTTCTTTGGCTCATTCGCAAAGTTGGGCCACATGTTGTTAATGTGCTTCCATGCCTTGGAATCTGCCACATGCCTTACAAGACCATCCCCACTCTTGTTTTGATTATGCCAAACCAATAATTTGGATATGGCGGGTGAACAAAAAAAACGTTGCAAGTAGGGTATGATTAGAACATGTTGTAAATCCTTCAATGAGACTTGTGTCTACCCAACTTGCTTATATTGAGGTAGACCACACTTTGGGTAGTCTTGAAGGTCAGCATACACACCCCTATACAAGACATAGCCCATGCTACAAGCATGTATGGTCTTGTACTCCAAGCTCATCTTGCGAGTAAGGCTCTTTGCTTGATACATGTTAAGTGGCACGCAATTCCCAACTAGAAGGATGTACTTGTGCAATAAGGACATCAATTCATCCACAAATTTATCTGTGCACCTATGAATTGTGGAAATATTCATTAATGTCAAAATTGCCAACAATTGGGAACATCGAACCCCTAGAAAAAGTGGTTGACAAGCTTTATTCAATTGAAGAACACATGGAATTCCATAGTAATGGTCTCCTCCATGTGGAGGTTCACCCATACCATCAATGTTCTGGTTTGCATGATCAACTAACACATTTTCAAATAAGGTTTCTACATTATCCCCATTACCTGAATTACCTTCTTCCATGCTTTGTGATTCAACTCCCATTTCATCTACCATGGCACATGTTTATTGTAGGGCATTTGTAACATCCTCTTCAAGTTGCATAGAAGTGCCAACATTAGGAGCATCATTTTCTTACTCAGCATGTACATCACCTTGCCCATCTTGTAATGGACCTGCACCATCCATTACACCTGTAGTTGGTGCAATAAAGGCATTTTGAAGCATGTCCTCCAACTATATTTCTTGGTCCATGTCATCATCATTTGGACCAAGAATGTGTTGTGGCATACATGTTGCCTCCCATTCATCATTTGATTCATCTTTTTCTCCTGGCGCTATCCAAGCCCACATGTACTTATTTTGACCACAACAAATGAAATGTTTTTCATTGTTGAAATAAGTGTGCCTCTTCGAGCCCCCTTGCAAAGAGCACATGGACACCTCATGCACATTAGTCCATACTCTCATGCCTATTGTTGTTCTTTGTGCCACAACTTATCATCTTTTCATTATTGTCTTAAGGATCATCTAAAAGTAGTTGATGTTCAAGCTCCATTTGATAGGCTACCGCATGAAAACCTACTTGGCTAGTCATTGAGGTTACTATGAAAGTTGGGATAAAATGGAAAATTTTGGGTTGTAACTAACCTATATTAAGCAAACAGTTGAGATTTTGACTTTTGTAATTAGTGGAATATGAGATGCAGGATTACATGGTTTGTCAACCACCCTCCCATGGGTCCTTACTTTTGTTATGTGTTTACATTGCACACATAGATTTAGGTCCAATCATAGCCCCCTCCCTATAAATTCTATATTCATTTGCAACAAATAGCACCAATTACCAATATAATAGTTATAAACATGGCAATGAAAACTAGTTTTCATTATATTTTCCACTTGCAAGTTAGTGAAACAACATAATGTTTAGGAACAATTACATATATGCATTTGGAGTATAATTTGGTTCAAAGTCATAACTATAGCCAAAAAATATATAGATACATAAACCTTCTACACATGTATTGAATATCTGGGATATCTAGTGGGGTTTAGCCTAACAAACAACTTGTAGGATAATTTCTTGGATTAATCAATGTGGATGAAAAAAAAACACTCAATATGTATTAGAATGCTTATAATGGTTTGCAAACTAGATTTTACCTGCTTAGGCACAACTTCCCCCATTCATAGCAGGCCAATGAATGTGATCACAGAGATTAAACACATTGTTTTACATTGAGCAATGACATAATGTCCTAGCCCTAAGCTTTGTCAACTCCTATACTCCACATAACAATAGGCTCCACATTCCCTATTAGATTATAACTAGAAAAAATGCATGGCATTTTCCTTTGTAGCCATGTTCATATTTCTTTTTGAAGGCACATGCTAACTAGTAACCTATGAAACATTAGTTAGTTTACCAATATGGTGTAATTTTTTCATGCATTAAATATGATATTGGGCCTTTTGCATAAGTAAATGTAGTTTGTGACTTGCTTTATGGCTTGCATTGCAAATATGAATTCAATATTTTGTTATTAAACTAATGGATACACATGCTACCAGTTGAACACACAAGCAGTTAAGAAATTATTTTACATGAATACTCATTGTCATATTTATATATTGATGCATAGTGGACTATATGGGCATAAGTTTGCATTGCCATGTTGAACTAGACACAAACTACAATTGAGGTATGGTGTTTCCTCCCTTGGCCCAACCAAAAAGCCATCCTATACATGTTCTTATGGCATATTTTATCATTATTCTTAGATGCCCAAATCCATATCCATAATAAGTACATCAATTTTTCATGGTGCCCCTAACTACAACATATTTTAGATCCAAACTCAAAATCATGGACATGTGTAAGGGGTAAGGGAAGGAATGTACACTTTCTTCTCTTGTTGGCATATCCTTCCTTCACATTTTTCCATTAATTGGTTGCCATTTTAAGATTTGCACTTGTATGAAGGTGGCCCTTGATCAACCCACCTTCTATTGGCAATGCTCCTAAATGTAGTTGCTTTCTTGTAATTGGTTCAGATAGGTACCTTATGGAGTGGATACACCAAAACAACTTGCAACATAATCTCACCACAAAACTTAGGTTTAGTTTGCCCATTCAAGTTCAATTTTATCTTTATCAAAATTTGAAGAGTTTTTTATTGGTGACAATCTAGCATGGAAGGAAATCCAATAAGCCTTAGTTTTCTTGTCAACCAAGTTTGGCTTCTGACATGCTTTGGTTTGCTTTCTAGTCCTCATCTGCCACAAACTAAGAGGTGTAGACATTGACATACCTACTTTGCTATAGTGCACACTCCTCCTGTCTTGAATGAAATCCACCCACAAAGTTCTTCCCTCAATTTTTTGAAGCATGAAATCGAAAATTTAAGTAGGTTGGCAACATTAGGTAAATACTAATTCCTCCCTTCATAATCCAAGCAAAACTTTCAATGTTGCAACTTCTTAGGTTTTTTACAACCATTGACATACCTATGTTTTGCAACAATGTGTGCTCTTCCGATCTTGTGGTGTGTGATCTAAGCATGAAGTCATTGCATGCTCCTAAAACCTTGTAATGTGCGATTTAAAGCATGAAGTCGACAATTTCAAATTTCATGAAGTTGATCGATAGCACCAAGCAAATACTAGCTCTAATTTTCATGGTGTAAACATATATATCCCCACTCCAACTTGTTGTCTTCTTTGTGGTCACAAAATTGAGTCAGGGGCGCATGCATACTTGAAGATGCTACAACAAGCTACTTGAGCCATTGCTAAGGTGGTGTTGTGGTTGGTAGCCACCCAACACTTGGATCGTGATGTATTCGTTAGTCATTAATTGCAAAAGCTCATGAATGGTTCTATAGATGGAGCCAGTTGCAAAATGTCATAGACCTTCCAATTGGAATGGATGAACATCACTATTAGTAATGTCAGTGAGTTGCTTTGTCCCTATTATAGGACTTTTGCATGTACACATTATGCCTACTACACATATGGGATCACCGCCTTTTTCAATTATATTAGTTTTAGATTTTTTCACACATTTGCATTTGTATGTTACATAATTTTGGGCATGATCATGCATGTTTTTTTCCATATCCCAATGTTTTTTGGTGTAGTTGAGTGTGCTATAAATTTGGACAACATCATCATATAGGTGATTTGGTCACTATGGTTGTTGGGACATGGATGCGACATGGCTACTTTAGAATTGTTCAGATGAATGAAACTTATTGTCTTTCACAATTTTCCATTAGAATCATATGCCACACTTATCAAGCAGAAGACTTGGAAGTTGTAGCCCTTCAACATTCATTCAATCAAAAAAGAGGTTAGTTTTGCAATGTTATGCCAATTCTTTTGCAATTTGGGGCTACAAACATTTATTTTGAATGAAGTATATGGGTTTTGTTGTATTGTTTAAGATTTTAGCTCATCGTGGGAAAGTTTGCATTCAATCAACAATGGTCATCAATTATCATATGGCTTGGTTACAACTTCAGATGGACATGGAGAATTAGGCATAACCCTTTGTTGAGACATAAACCTTAAACTCTTGCCAAGCTTTCGTCACAAACCTTTTCGTAGAAAACTTGACATGTTCATGCTATTTCCAACTAACAAATGTTGACCTAAGAATTAATGGTACATGTGAAAGGGCTTCCATGTTCATGGGAGCTCCAATCTTCACAGCTTGTCCATGCCCAGGTCCATTGTGTTAACATTTTAGTTGCAATGTTATTGGAAATGCCTTCTTGACATGCAAATTATTGGCTATCTACATCCTAAAATCATGTTATTCATATTTTGGCATGATAATGCCACCCTTAGTTGTTGATGTTGTGTAGGACTATTGATAAGCATACAATCGGGGTCACACCACATCTAAGGTCATGGGCTAAGGATGACACATCATAGCTAATAAATTTTGGATGGATCCAACATACCATAATCACACGTGCAATGATTACATCTATGAGGCTTGTGCTTTCTTGAAGTGGGTGCAAAATCCTCAATGCAAATACCACTTAAACTTCAAAGGCACCTATGGCCCAAATTTTGCAATGAGGAAGAGACGGAGAAAATGCTTGTCTTTTTGCATACATCCATGTTGCTGGTTTAATTTGGTTGTGCAATTGCATGTGTTGAAAACCACAACCCTACCCCCCACAAAGGCTTCTGTTCAGACATTCAATTGTTTCCTAGGTTTCTACCTTCATATGGGTTCTTTTCAAGCATCATTTTTTGTATTGTCTTTGTCATGTGGATTAGGTGTTTAAAAGGCTTCTACTCAAGCATTCAAGGGCTACCTAGGTCATAACCCTCACTTGGGTTTTTTTAAACACAAGTTTTTTATTGTCTTTAGTTTGTGGATTGGGTGCAAGTAGTACATCCCCATAGCTTTTCATAGTGTAAACATAATATTTTTGGGGGGTAGAATGTAGGTTTAGTGATAATGTTCTACTATTGTAGCATTATTCTTCAAAAATAAATCTATTTGAGTTTGAATGTTTATATTATTCATGCTACTTCTACATTTTTTTTACGCCTCTTTTCCCAACAATTTAACATGAGATTGGAAAAGGCTACTATATAGTGCATCTTCATAATGTCAAGCCTTGTATGCAACCACTTCCTGTTAATCCACGCTCTTCTTTTTTATTATAGTGATATGTGGAAGTTTGATGGTCCTTTGCAACTGCACAAAACCATCTAACATTTTAGTGTCTTCCAATTCGGTCGCTAATACTGGATTCTATGTCATTGTGAAGCTTGTGATATATACAATTTGTTGCAATATATTTGCAATGGACTCAAGTCCAACAATGATTAAATTGAATGAATTGCCATGGATAAGCAAAGATGGTCCCTTTTATAATTTTGCATCATTATCGAATGCCCATGATTAAGGAGTATTAGCATTCAAGGCCCATAAACTTTAGAGAAGCATTGAGATATGCTAGCTGCAAGATTATGAATTGTAGATTGGACATCTTTAGCTTGTTGAACTTGTGCACATCTTGAGCCAATCCTCTTATTAAATGCAGGACATCTAGCATTGCATGAACCTAAGAATGAAATAAAAGTTAGGTTGCATTAGTTCTTGTTCTTGGACCTTCAAGGTTAGTCCCATTTTCATGGTTCTTGTTTGTGTGGAGGTTTTATTTTCTTCAAACAATAGCCAATTGCTTATTTGCACCCAACCTTGTTATCATGATGTAAAGTGATGTTTCGACCTCAAGTCAATTGTTTGAACTATTTATGTAGCAAATTTCATACACATTCAATCAACTTGTGACATATCTCCTTTTTATGGTAATCACAAATGTATCAAAAATGGTTGAAATCAATGTAGTCAAGTTGCATCCAACCTCTGGTTAGTTCAATTTCAACAAATGCATATAAGCCAAACATCATAGACTTAGTGTGGAAAACCCATAGGAGAACCTTGTTGCTTGGAAACAATTGATATTTATATTTTTGTAGTTCAAACACTCATTAGCTGTGAATAATTCAATTCTGCCCTGCCAATGTATACATGGTGCGAGCAATAAAATGACAAATGGAGAGGAGTGGAACCTTCTACTATAAAAAAACATTAATTAAAAGTGATTTGTTTTTAAGTTGTTGCTTTTATGGATATTTGTGGTAGGTACAAGTGGTTCACTTAACATTCAATTCCATTAAGTAATTAAATATGCCAACTATAGGCCATAAGTTGATAACATCTTTTGTTCCTTTCTCAACAACATTCAGAATGCAAATGGACCTTAGTTAGTCATTGTTTGTCAAAAGCATACTTTCAAGCCCACAAGAAACTTAAAAACAATATTCATAAAACAATCAGGAAACACCTTTTGGATTTTGGACATGTTGGTTCATTTTTTGGACCAGTCCAACTTGCCAATCTTATATAGGAAAGCAAGGATGTCAAAATTTTCATGTCTAGCCTAAATATCCCATGTTACCACAATACAAGGATTTGTTTTCATGTAGGAATGTTGACAAATGAGGAAATATCAAGAATTTAAAAAAACAAAAAAGGTTGTACACCAAGTCTTTTGGTTTAAATAAGATCCACACATTATTGTGTTACATTTGTGGTCTCCACAACAATGAAGTCTAGTCTTCCAAATGGTGTGGATAGGTATCATATTTCAATGTAGAGTATCAAGGTGTTGAAGAATATATAACATATAGCTTGTGAAATTCTTTCCACATTGCATAGGAGGGCCAAACATCACGTCTTAATGGAAAAACATTTGGTGATGTCCTTTTACCATCAATTGCCTTTAAATCCCCAAGTTGACCATATATACCATTGATTTTTCCTTGGCTTAAAGGATGGCTTAGACAACACTACCTTAATTCTTCTCTAAGTCCATAACAGTCCACATCTCACCAACTTTTTGAAGCAAAGCATGTTCTTTAGTTGATAATTTCTCTTCCAATTTAACATAGTATTACCAAATGTGGAACATCAAAGACAACTACATATGTTCAATTCAAAGATGGAAAATATCATAAATGAAAATGACAACAAATGATAGATATAGATTGAACTAATTGTTATAAACTTTTGGAAACAATTTTTGACCTAGACATAACATATTATGTTCATGTGTAAACCACAACCAATGTTGCACCTGCTCTTCCTGATGAAATTTTTTGAGCTTGTTTAAAATTCTTCTTGCTTTGTTGTTAATTGAACTAAATTATCTTCCTTATCTTTGATTGTTTCCTTAATTATTAACATGTTTTCCTAATCTACATTAGACACTTCCTTTCATGCATCATGAGACATATAACACAAAACAAGTCGATGATTGCCATCAATGTTCAAGTTGTGGGAAAAAAATCAATTTTATCTTAGCCACAAGACTTGACAAATCATCTCAAGAGTGATTTAAAAAATATCCTTGTACCCAAATTTGATTACATGATCTTCTTTTTCCTTGTTTTATGCATATTATTGAGTAACACTATCACAAGATTACTCCTAGAAACCAACAATCCCAATACAAAAGTCTCAAAAAGCTAATAGTTCCAAAAACATTCATTCGAGCATGTGAACAATGAAAATAGGGCCAACATTTCCCTTCAATAGTTTGCTATTTGATTTAGAAACATCAATCTTCCCTTGACAATCAATGGTGTGCTTTTCGTAGGGCTCAAGTTTAGTGTGTACTACTGCAAGTTGTTCATGGAACTTTAGAATCTCACCTAAAAACAATGTGTTTTGCTCATCAAGCTTCACATGGAATTTGTCTAGTGCTTAAAAATCTTCCATTCACAAGAAAAAAATTGAACACAAAGGTTGAGAATCCAATGAACAATTTCACATGACATAGGAAGTTAGATTTAGTTATGAAAAGAAGTTCAACAAGTTAGCACCTTTGTAATTCTCTTGGATTTCTTCAAGCACTTTCTCTTCCTCCCTATGTTTTTGTGTGGGCTTGACAATTTCTATCTCCGTTTTGGGTATCACCATTGTGGCCTTCTCAATTTCCCTTTCCACCTACTAAATTTTTGTAGTACATCTTGATCTCAAGACAACATATGTTTGGACTAAGATGGCATTCAAATTGATGAAGATAAATCTAGACAATAATTGCTACATTTTACATGGACATAGAAAGGACAATAACCTTTGCAATCTTTTCCTCCAACTTCTTGAGCTTCTATTTCAAGTGTTTCACATCCATTCGGTATTTCAAGTCTTGGCATTCATAGGATTGGAACTAATTAAAAAATTCTTCAACTCTCCTTCTATTAAGTTTGCATTTGAAGCAACTCAATACAAGATCAATTAATTAATGTGAATGTGTGATTTTCCTATCATGCTTGTTTTCAATAGTTGTTTTTTTCATATGTATCAAAGTTGGAAGTGCACTATTTAGACCTAATGCATATTCTAGAAGTTGTAAAACAACACCCACATTGAATTTTTTTTTAATGGGAATTGACCTCAAGATGTTTTGTCTTTTTGTTGAAGGTCTTTTCAAACTCCTTGATCTCCATTAAATGACTTGCACTCTTTTGGCTGCCAAATTTTCAAAACCCCTAACTAAGGGTCTTATAGAAGAATTAGGAATAGGAATCAAGAACTTCTATTTTTGTCAAACAATTGTCTAGTAGCTTGAAAAATTATGAGAAACTCTTCATGGCTTGATCAATATACATTAAGGCTATTTCACATGCCTAAAATAAATTTGTATTAGGACAAAAAAGACAATACCAAATCGAACAAAAGGTAGACCAAAAAATAGTGTTTCCTTCCTACCTGATGGTGCTTGAGAATTGGACTTTGTCCAAAAATGGTGATCTTGTTCACTACCCATGCCTTCAAGCACATGTAAGGTCTAGGGAGTGAACATTCCCAAACATATACCATTCCACGACTAGGGTGCTTTATAGTTCTACAACCTTTTCTTTGAATAAACACCCATCCTTATTTGCGTCAAGTCTATTGCAATACTCCACCATTTCAAAACCTCTACTACCTTTAACATATATGTCTTAGCTTCATTCTTAACACTCTGCAGCATATTTGAGACAAAACATTCATTAAAATTCTTAAGACAAAACCTACAAAGAGTTCATAAAATGTGTTTGCATATATTTGCATGAATTTTGATAAAGATGACAAAGATCTAAGCTGAATGTCTTAGTTTACAAACCTCTTTCAATTTTCCTTTCATTTTCATCCTAATTATATTTCCTTTCTAGATTGTACATGCATGTCTATTCTTCTTCCTAATTCTTGGAATCTTGTTATAATTCATTCTTGGTTTCTTGAAGATTTTGCAAAACACTTAAATGAATTTTACTTTTAGTTCCACAACTACACTACCATGTTACTTAGGGTTTCCAATACCCGTTTAAAAAAATTGCATGGTGATAGGAGGTGGCCACAATTCTGAGTCCTTGTGCATTAATTCTCAATAAAAAATAGTCAACATTAAAGTTTAGAGTAGGACACTCAAGGCTAATCCTTGGATGCTTTTAAGTTCTTGACAACTAAAATATCAAACCATCTTCAACAAATATGTTGCAACTTTGAAGCATTTTACGTACCTCAAGAATGTCTTTAATTTTTGCCACTTTTACCCACTACACCCATACCATCCCATTTTTCATTAAGAGCTTTTAGCCTATACAATCCACACTACAAGTTGCAACCAATTAACCACAATTTTTTCTTACTTTGATGATCATTCTCCTTGGACAATTTTGTCCTATAAATGAAAGTTTTTTGAAACAATCAAATTCATGCTTGAAGTTGACTATCTACAATAGTTCTCTATTGAACCTGAAATTCAACATAAATTCCATTACTACAAAAGTGGGGTGTAGTTTATTAGCCTAAATCATTATGGGACCTTAAAAATGAAATAAATTCATTACATTTTAATGATTTCACCCTGGTTAAAATTATTTCATTATAATATCACTATGTAAACATTGTGTTTCATTATTAGTTGACATTATTCATTATTGTAATTTACTATAATAAATAAGTTTAATTTTATGTTGTTTTAAATACCCTATGTATGTTATTTTATGATATACACTATTTTAGGCTACTTTAGTTATTCTAAATTATACCCGACGTCATTATAAATTATTATACCTTAAACTATTATACATTAGTCTACCTTAAGGTATCCCAATTAGTTTATCATAAGTTTTAAAGTTATTTAAAATTAAATTATTCAACTAATTTTAGGCTATACTTTAGGTTATTCAAGGTCATTCTACTTTATGTTATTATAAATTATTTTATCCTAAGTATAATAACTTAAAATAATTTAAAATAAAATATAATGACCTAAGGTAAAATAGCCTATGATAATATAACCTATAATAAAATAGTCACCAATAGTAGTATTATAACATAAAATAACCAACAATAACTTATAATATAATAGGGTCGTAATATAATTTAGAATAACCATCAATAGCCACCAATGGAATAACCATCAATAGCCACCAATAAAATAACCATTAATGGCCACCAATAAAATAGAATAACCATTAATGGACATTAATAAAATAAAAATAACCACCAATGGCCATTAATAAAATAAAATAATCATCAATGGCCACTAATAAAATAAAATAACTACCAATAGCCACCAATAAAATAGCCACCGATGCCCACCAATAAAATAAAATAATCACTAATAGCCACCAATAAAATAACCATTAATAGCCTATGGTAATTTAACCACCAATATCCACAATAACCATCAATAAAATAATCACCGATAGCCATTAATATAATAACCACCAATAACCACTAATATAATAGCCATTCATAACCATCAATATCCATTAATAGAATAACCATTGAAAGTCATTAATATAGTAGCCATTAATAACCAATAATATCCATTAATAACCTATGGTAATTTAATTTAAAATAACCATTAATAGCCACTAATAGAATAACTATTAATAGTCATTAATATAACAACCAATAGCCATTAATAGAATAATCACCAATAGCCATTAATAGAATAATTAATAATAGCCATTGAAAGAATAATCATTAATAACCATTAATAAAATAGTCATTAATAGCCATTAATAGAATACTCATCAATAACCATTAATAAAATAACCAATAATAGAATAACCACCAATAAAATAATTATTAATAAAATAACCACCAATAGTCGTAAATTATAATGGCTTAAAACTGCCAAAAATAATCTAGGGTGAAATAATTTACAATTAAAAAAGTAACTTAAGGTGAAATAACCTACAATAATTTATAATTACCAATAATAACATAAGGTGAAATAACTTTCAATAACTAAAAGTAACCAACAATAGTTTCACATGGTCGAAAATAACTTAAGATGAAATAATGTAAAATAGTTAAAAGTAATTATAATAATTGCAAATAACTTAGACTGAAATAATTTACAATAGCCATGAATAGCCGTAAATAATGTAAGGTGAAATAATTTAGATTATGAAAAGTAGCCTTATAATAGCTAAAAGTAGCCTAACATAGGTAGTATTATTATATTAACAAAAATCTTATCCATTTATTAAACATTATTTTTCAAAAAAATGGTCATTGAAATGTTATTGAATAATGATATTCAAAAAAAATTTGTTCAAAAGATTTTATAATTTCAAAAATAAATAAATGTAATTATGTACATTATTGAAATTTTAAAAAAATTCAAATAATTTCATTTGGACAAATTGTTAATAAGATATGAATTTTCAAAGTTTATGTTTTTGTATTATTTAAAATGAAGTATTTGATAAATAGAATGTAATCTAACATATTATCACAACAAGTGGGATGGCTTGATAGTAGGGGTGTTTGCCTCCATTCTAAAGGTCGAGGGATCAAACTTCACAAATGGTGTGTGCATGGTGAATAGTGGTAAATTGACCGAATATTCTTTTAACTAGTTTTTTAGAGTAGGTGCTTAGGTTGATTACATGACCTATGTACCCAGGTTAGGTTTTTAACTTAGCCTAGGTGATGACACGTGTCAATATGACGCACCCCAAACTCCTTGATAGATTCAATTTCAAGTCCAAACGTGAAAACAATGGAAGGATAGGGAGTTGGGGTGTGCTCCTTAGCTCGTAGCACTTCAGGGGTAAAGGGGCGTGTTGAAGCTTTAAGATGGGGATGAGGACGAGTGAGAAGCAAGTCAATTATTCACACGGACCTGCACAAACCAAACAACAAATTGTTTAATGTGTAGTTGAAACACTTTTGGTGCATAGGAGCCATGGGCAAACACGGACTTACAAGACTAAGCATGGTTCGGACTTGGGGGAAGCAACCACCTTCCCTTTTGTAACATTCTTTGTGCTTGGCCACGGGGCTTATGCCCAAATGTCATTTTGTCCCAAAATTCCCAAGTTGGGAGTCCCGAAATTCCCAAAATTAGGACTCTTATGACTTTGGAGGCCCATAACTTTTTGTACAAACCTCTAATCAAGGTGACGTCTAAAAAAAAGTTGTAACCCTTGTCGAAAGCTTTCCAACGGTATGTGGCATGTTACCTACACATAATTAAATCAGGGCGATTCCTGACTTTTAGTGGATGAGAATAAAATTGGCAGTTTGACTCCCAACCTTTCTTTTGGCCATAACTTATTTTTTGAGTACCCAAATGAGTCATGCAAACCCATTTCAAACATTTACGTCTCAAGATCTTTCCAATGGTATAAGGGACTCTTCAATCCAATGAGTTTTGACTCTTATAATTGCGTTTTGAAAATTTGAGAATCCATTAGGGCTCCAACTCCTAAAGTGGGAGCCCATTTGGGAGTGTTTAAATTCATTCCCTCGTGATCTCCTACACTCTTGGGAGCATGAAATGTGACTCTTGGGATTCACTCTTGGCCTGCACCTTTGTAAGTCCTTGCCTTGGTTGTGAGCCCAAGGTTAGGGTTGTGTCATAATAACTCATAGGTTAAAAGTCATGAAATTATCAATAATATTATATATTAAATAATTTAAACTTAATTGATTTCCATGTTGCTTAGTTAATTAACTAGCAAGTGAATGGTTTGATAAATTTGTATTTCACTTGAAAGCAACCTTATTTCATTAGGTATTAGTGAACCAATTCACTATCCATAACAATTGGTCCATGTTCACTATAAGGTTGACTAATTTCACCATGATAAAAATGTCCAAATTCACTCAAAATTTAATGAAACTTAGAATGAACTAGGATGCATTTTGGTGTAGTGTTCATAAAATGCATGGTTCATCATTAGCTCATATAGTTCGATGAAGACACAAGACTAATCAATTGTTTATGGTTTCACATTAACAAAATCATTTATTTAATTTTGAACCAAATTTTCCACCTATTTAATTAATATTCCACACAAGTTTAGTTTGTAGTTGATATCAACCATTGACCAAATGTTGATCTATAGGTGATCTATTGCAATACCTTCAAAATTGAACACTTACTATTTGTTAACCTCTTCCATATGCTAACATATCGATTTGATCTAATTGCATCTTCCAAATACTATAAGAATCCTTCATCATTAGCATTTTACCCCTTGGGCTCCATTAACAAGATCTTTAATCAACCTCCCCATGCAAGACACCAACCAATAAAGACCACCATATTCATAGTTATGTTTCAATATTATATTATAACATCATTACAATATGTAACAAATGCTCCTTGAAACATTAGTCCACAATTTTCCAATGCACAATGCATAACTACCATCTTGTTGCTAGGTCAATTCCAAAGAAACACAAATGGGTGTTTTGTGGTGGTCATTTTAACTTGCAATTATGGAAGCAATTGTATTTGGACATGTTGTCACAAAATGCAACTCACTTTAGCACAAGGTTTGATCTAGTCAAAACTTCATAGTTGTCATTTTCTTGCATGGCTAGCAAACATCTCTCAAGGAGACAACACTATGTTAGTGCAAATCCATAGCAGTTAATGATCTATGTGCACAAGATTCACATTTGTTTTTGACATTCCTTTTGTAATATTGAGAGTTGCAAATGTTTTGCAAAAAAACTTACCAAATTGATGATCTCTTGAAAATGCATAGACACTACATCATCATTTAAACATATGACAAAAAGAAGAAATCATCAAGAGGCCAAAGGAAATGCATGCTTGGACGATGGAGATGGAAGAAAACAAAGGTGCAGTAGCGTAGTTAGTGCTCATGGGCAGTGGAAACTTGAAAGGTGCAAAAGGACACAAAACTTGAAATTGACCGGGTTTTCAACGATGGAGGACTTTAGGGTTTGGAGCTAGATCAAGAGCTTATAGGTTGTAGAGAATGTGCATAACTAGGGCACCCCAAAGTCATTGTTTCGTACACATGGAAAAACTTAACTTAGATTGTAGTCTACATTCTAGGGACCTACCATCTTGGGGCCAACCTACATAACCTATTATACTCTATATAATGCATTTCTACATTATATCCCTACCATCATGGGCAGGGCCAATAAACTTAAAAAGTCTTAAGAAGTTTTGACGGATGTGAGGAGTTGCTAAATACAGAAGTAGTCATAGCAAGCAATGTTTCCATTCAATGCACATTTTGTTGTTTGTTTGCCCAAAACTGGAGGTTTTTTGGGGATAAAATCTCATTTTATATGTTAAATTCATGGAAGAATTGTATAAGTAATTATTGTAGGAAAAAATTGTCTAGTTATTGACCAAACAAAGTTGGGAAGAAAAATTATATTGGACACATTGTGGCAATGAGGATGTATTGAATGCCAAATAAATTTTAGAATTGAAACAAACATTTAAGAACTGGATGGAAATCTGATCTCAATTTAGGTAATTTTATATTTCAATAACAAATTGTTTAAAATCTACTTTGTCAAGCTTTTCTTTTCATTTGTCTGTAGCAATGTGTAGGCATAACCTACTAAGCTTTCTAGTTTTTGGGATGGAGATTTGAGATCAATGGAAATGAGGTGCCATCCAAACATTTCTTCAATTGTTTTAAATTCACATTCATGTCTCCATATCAAGCCAAACACCCATGTTGGTAGCATGGTAAAAACCTGAAACCGGTTTGAAGATTTCAAGATATAACAAACTTAGATGAAGTCAGGGTCCAGGAGTCCAAATCTAACATTTTTGGGGCTTAATAGAGCCCCCAAGAGGTCCCACTCAAAAAAAAGTGTGGAGGTACCAACGTGGGTGTTGGTTTACCCTAGCTTTACATTTGTTCAGGGAAATTTTTCAACTTAGTAAAAAAATTAGTTTAATTTACAATTAGAAAAAATAATCCTATTTTTCTTTTTTGGTGAAGTTGTGCTACATACAAATAGGAATGAAGTTCAAATCTGGTTGTTTCTGGCCTTGCTTTATTTTATCCTCCCCTTCAACGGCTGTTATTTTTCCTTTCCTTACTACGCATATTACATTAAAATTTAATAAGTAATAAATAAAATGAAGCATTTCAAGAAAAGTATTAAGTGACATTTTGTAGCCCTCCCCATTTTCAATTTCTTAATTCTAGTCTATTTAATTTTTTAGTTATTAATTCTAGCAATAATTCTTTTTTGAATATAATTTACATCGTATTTTTCTAGATTTCATCCATACCCATAGCCAAAGAAAGGCACATGTGTTTAAGGAGGATGATAACATCCTCCTTAAAGGAAGGAAAGAAATAGAAACTGAAAAGTGTATTAAACAACAAGAAACAAAAACTGAAAATAAAAATAAACCACATTCTCTTATGGAAAAAGAAGAAGAATCTGAGGTGAAAATAACAAGGGAAAAAAAAAGAATTAAAATGAAAAAAAACAATAAGAAGAAGGAAGGGGGGAAAAAATAGAGTAACGAGGGGTACATTTGGATTGTTAAACATTTGAATTTACTTTCATTACAAGGTTAAAAACCACATACATGCTGATAGTGATTTTTTAATAAATTTAATAAATTTAATTTTGTGGTTTCAACACTTTGCCTTTGTTTTTCATTTTTGGGGGGTTTTCTTAAATTTGCACTTTGAAAATAGAAATTTCAAATTTACCCAAATTTTAACTAGGCACACTAGAAGGGTGCAAATATGTGCCAAAATTATTAATCAAACAAGCTATGTTTCACACATTGGCCTTGCTAGATATTCACATATAGTGTTAATATATGCAATGGAAGTTAACATTTGCAAGCACCCATCTTGAATCCATATGCAAATCAAAGGTAATTTATAAATTAATATTAGTTAATGTAGCAATTGTTTTAAAAATTATTGAAGAAATGAAAGGTGGAATATGCCATGCAGGTTGACGCTATGATTGAAGATTCACACAACATACATAACAACATTGAAAATAAGAGACAACTTAAACACCATCTACAATAAAAGATGCATGTATTTGTGGCGATGAAGCTACCCATCACGTGTCATTGATGTTGATTTGAGCACTTTCTATACCAGTTTCGTTTCTGCAATGACATGTTGAAAAACAAATTTACTAAGTTCCATTTTAGAAACACAAAAAAGTTTATAAGAGCCTTCTGCCAAAACAAGATGTGTGAAAGTTGGCAATAGTGCATGGAGTAAAACACAATTGTTATTAAAATGAAAAAAAATTGTATCCACAAACCTTGTTGGGGTTTAGGGTTTGAGGTCTATAAATATTACGATAGACAAGAGAAATGCATACCAGGAAAGGGCTTTAGTGGTATTTTTGGTGAAAATCTTTGATCACCAAAAATTGTGCAAAATTAATGTCAAACACAAAATGCACAAGTACTGTGCCAAACATTGATACAACACACATTGATTGCCACTTACCCAAGATAACTCGAAAAGAATCAAATTAATATCACCAAATCCAACAACTCCATTAGCCCCCAAAAAACTTTTGGCTCACATGACACAACTTTATTATACTTAACATTCGAAAAAAATCCTTTCTAACATTTAGACCGGTCTCCAAATTCCCCACAAACCTACCAAAACCTATTGGATATTTAAATGTTATTTCATTGAATTTGCAATTCAATAAAAAATTCAAACTACCAAATCTAGGAATTGCATTGATTGTAACACATTTTTTGCACACTTACACATAAGCCATATCAACACCTTTTTTTCAAGTTCGGCACTTAATTACCAATCAATCAATATATTTTTAACAATTCATTTTGGTATTAATTTAATAATTTAAAGAATTGTTGTAATTTATGGAAAAAGCTTTTGATGTCCTCCATTTTCATTTGATTTTTCCCTTCTCTTTTAATCACCTTAATTTTCTCATTTCAAAAGAAAAACAATTGAAAAACAAAAAAAAATCAAGAATGACCTCCCTAACTAGGCTAGGTGGTTTTTATTAATAATTAAAATAATTACTTAACTAAGTAGGAACTAATATATTAACTAATAACTACTTAATTAATACTTATCAAATTCTAATTTAACACATATAAAAATCAAATTCGTATTTAATACATAATAACATCTTACTAACAAAATATTATAAACTCTAAATTAACACTTAAAAAAATCATGTTTGTACTTGATATATCTTAACATCTAATTAACAAACTAACTACATATTAATACATATAAGATTAAATCTATGCTTAATATATATTAATACTGACAAATTAACATTTATAAGGTTAACAATTACACCCCATGTATGTTTATGATTTATACATAAGGTTAATAAAAAACTAGTTGCCCATTGGATCATTGATAAAGTGGTTCCCAACTCCTTTGTAATTTCCTACAATTGACGTTAAGCTTTGCCATGTTGAATTTAATGATGTTATCTAACTATCCAAAGTTTCACACTTTAGAAAAAGATATCCTTATTTCTATTAAATGCGCTGGAAAATGTTAAATTGGCCAAGGTTTTAAATGTAGCTAGTAATATAAATATGGCTACGACTTTTTCCCTCAATTTGCCCTTTGCCTCATAATTATTTCGTCTTGTGATGCTTACACATGTTTTGTGATACCCATGCACATTTTTCTTTCATAGCCTACCATGCTTTATACTCATAACCTCACATAACATGCCAAGTAGCATGTTACATACCTTTCAAGCCCGTAACGAATCCAAAACATGCATAACATGGACTCAAAACATGTCTAGACATGGCAAGACAAAAAATCATGGGGCAAAAGGTAGACAAGGTGAAAAAATAGCAAGAATACTTTTGGTATTGCATCCATTTAAAACCATTTGTTAGTTTAATATTTTCCAAAGGCTAGCCCACGGTGATGAACAACTGGCAAACTACTTGTGTGGGGTTTATTTGGTCCTTGCAAGCCACATCCTCTAATATTGCATGGGTGGGTGTCAACACTAGATGGCCATCCTAACTTAATTAGTTCTTGTCACTGCAAAGTAATAGATTCACTAAAGTAGTAATCAAATTTGGCTAAATCTTTATATGAATCATTCCCACTTTGGCTAGCTATTCACATAATTGATCCAAAAATATTATTTTGCAAATATGAAATGTTTTTCTTTTTGCTTTAGAATCTAAACTTTGAAATTGTATGAATTATCACTTTTGCTACCCAAAATGGATTTCGAAAAATAAAATGATTGTTCTGCACTAATTGTTGAACAATGAAATGGGCTCCTTATCTAGAAGAGGATGTATCCCAATAAGACATTAAGAACAGGAATTTCCCCAACAATTTAAAAAGGGATGGATTCCAAGAAAGAAAAAAACAAACAACCATAAACCAAAATAAATTTGTAATGCATTTAAAATTATATATAATGTATAAGGTTAGTTTTATCATGCACAAAGTTCTATGTATGTATACACACATATATACACATACATGTATTGAAAATTTAAAATCCTTGAGAATATCATGAGAATACTTTATTTCTGACCATAATTAATTAATTATTTAAAAAAAATGTTTTGATGCTATCCTTATACTATATATTATGTAATTAGGGGAAAAATGGGTTGGGAATAATGTTTTGGGTCAAATTTTCATCACTTGGCAACCAAAAAATCCAATGTAATTGATAAAAAAATGCTCAAGAGTTACTAGATTCTAAGGATATTTTTTCTTAAAATCACCTTATTTGGATAGTTTAAATTTTGTTTCTTTTTTTTTCTGTTGAAGATGATTTTCATAATTTGTTGTTGTCTACAATCTCAAATCAAAAAAGGATTACGATGGACCAAATGTGAATGGTTTCTTGTTGACAAAGAGGAATAATTGTATTTGGAACCCATATGAAGGAGTTAAAATGTAGGATGAGATCATGCTTAATAGTAGACTTGGGAAGTTTTAGAGCCCTTAAACTTTATTGCTTAGCTCGTGATCGTTGCAATGGTTTTCATTTCTGTGGTTTGTGGAAAAATGTTGGATCAATGTTGTAAGAAGTTTGCAGTGTGGATTTGATAGTGAGATGTCAATAACTGAGTAGGGTGCTTAAGAATTGTAGTGGTCTTGAGAAAACAACAATGAAGTAGACAAAGGAATGAGCAAAATATCACAAGCAGGCCAAACATAATATTTTTGAAGTGAACATGCTTTGAGAATGAATTTTTATTGGCTCATGATGAAAGAAGGTTGTACGGATCCAAACCAACTACCCTCTTTGACTTGTCATGGACATTGTAACAAGTACTAGGGTGAATCATGTTAGCCATCATACATGCCAATTATCATAGTAGTAGTTGTCAACTTTCAAGTGCTTGTTGCATGATGATATATATGCCAAGTATTGTGGTAGCTTTTTACAAATAAGGCTAAACTTCCTACAAGATTGATCTACAAGCCAATGTCCTTGCTTGTAAAATATAAACTACAAATCTTGTTCATAAGCTTGAAGGGTTAATGACTACAAAATACAGCTAGGGAAAGATTTTAACATCCACTTGTGATTTTGTTTGTGCACCAAGTTTGGTGCTCGGGTTAAATGTTGAACATGCTGACTTAGTTATTGTGCACAAACAAACAAATGATTTTGTTTCATACAAGACGCAGCAATAGGGTTTGGGACACTACAGCCCTAATCCCATATTCTTGAAGGAAGCCTCAAGGGGCCTAATCAGTTCAGCAAAGTTGCATCTTTCCTCCATCCTTAGCTGATTGGTGCCGTCCTTCTAGCTGCCCCTTCCTCAGCAAGAAATCCCAGTTAGGGAGGAGGCAACAACCATGTAACAAATAAACAAAATCAGTGAATAACAAGGGCGAAATGTCAATGCCAAAGATGCTACTTTTTTACCACTTTGATCTCAAACTACGCTCAATTCTAGTCTGCTTGCGAGCATCTCTAGGCTGTTTATGCTTGCTGATAGCTCCGCTTCCTCAGACCACCACACTTCCGGAGTCAATCTGGACCAGTTCTTTTCTGATATATAACATGCAACCTGGGTATATGGTACTGATATGAGTACTGGTAATGCGTATTGCTATTGAAGAATATACCTGTTGGGTATGACCTGAGGCAATACCAGTCTTGTACCAGTACCAATCAGGTACGGGACTTGAGGCAATAACAAATACATACCTGCTTGATACCCATACCACTATCAGGTATATACCTGTCAGATACGAGGCAAAAAATCAGCCTTGGACCTAATACCAGTACCAGACTGGTATGAAAGTCTTAAAAAAAGTACCCAGTACTAGTAACTGCCAGGTATGAAGAAGAACAAAAAAAACCCCCCCTTAGGCTACAAGGACCGGTACTCTGGTGTGCTCAAAAGTCAATTCTCGTCCAGACTTCAACACTGTCCTGGACCCACATGCTTCTGAATCTGATTTGCTACAATCACTCCTACTCTTCTGTCTTCGCTTAAAGCTGTTTCACATGGGGCAGTGTGGCTGAGGTTTTCATCAAGCTCATTATTGTACGCGTTCTTTTTGTGTGCGTTGTTCTAGTTGTTGCTCAACAATGAACATTCTCATTGGCGTGCAAAAAGAAGTTACCAACATTGGAGAGGGGTCATTTGGTGCAGGCTGGCTATAATCATTACCCAAGCTCACATTCATAAAAGAACAGTCCTTTTTGCCGAAGGCAAGATCACAAAGAAGAATGAAATGCACTTTGTACGATCAAACTGCTGTTAATGTAGGTTTGGTAGTAGGGTGCTTGTCTTCTCAAACTCCTAACAATTTTGTCAACTTTGAGATTTAGCCAAAGTGGCGATCAGTGCTCATCCGTAGGAAGATTTAATCAAATTTCTTTAGACTGAGATATAAAAAGTTAAAAAAAAGAATGATCCTTTTTATTTTTGTCTAGGTGCTGGAGCCAATAGTAAAAATTTGGCCAATTTTATTATCATTATTTCAAATTCACCATATTTCATATTATGCATTTTTACATTTTTAGTCTTATTTTTTCTTTTTTGAAAAAAATAGCAAATATAAAAATCAGTAGGAAACAGCTTCTTTTTTACTTGAGAAATGACATTATAAATTAAAATTGCAAAAATGAAGTGATTTTGGAGGTTTTTTTTCACTAGAAGTGAGAAAAAAATAGTAAAATTTGCCAGTTTTTAAAGTGAGGCAAAAAAACATAGAATTTTGATTAAAGATTCTTGTTGCATATCTCGTTTATAGCCACTATTCCTCCAACTTCCTATGCATGATTGCCACTTTGGCTGCAAACGAAAATTCTAAAACAAACACTGGTGGGTGGTTGGGACCTTATCACTATGAAAAGTCCTGCAATAACTTTTCCAGTCCTAACATTCAACACCTTGCTCAGGTCACTGTTTTTTTAATAAACGATTTCATAAAGCCAAAAGTGTTGAATCCCCATGGCATCTCCAATAGCAACAGTTGGATGAAGTTCATATCAGTTGTGTCAAACTCAAATTCGACTTGAAAATCTGGATAGCATTACAGTAAAAGAAAATGCCTTCTTTTGATTCTTCATTCATAATGATTGACTCAAATTGTGGCCATTTACATAGTCTTCCACTTTATATGGGTCAATTTTTGTGTGCATGGATGTGGAACAGGAATCATTAACACTCTATATTAGATGTTAAAAGCATTGGTAGAGGACCTAATTGGGGGTGTGGTCAGAGATCAGGGTCTTTTTTAGGAATTTTTGTTTGTAGCCAATGTGGCTATCATCCATGGGAATATGTAGAAAAAGTCGTGATCATCCCTAGGAAGATTTAACCAACTCTGGATATTAACCAGAAATAAAGTACAAATATTTGTCATCCTTTTATGTTTTTGGCTATACTCAATGAAACCAAATAAATGAAACTGGCGATTTTTCCTTTTTCTTCCATAACTTCTGGCGACTGAAAACCTTCAAAATCACTTCTTTTTTGAATTTTGAATTTTGCTAAAAAAAGGTGGTGGAGGTGTCCTACAAAGATTTACTCAAATTTGACTATAAACAAGATATGAAAGTATACATTTCTAAAGCATCTTTCTATATTTTTTAATACATACTAGATACTTGTGTTGAAATCTGACTATTTCAATTAATCTTTTGAAAACCTACCTTAGAAAGCCTGAAAACCACTTTTTTTTTAAATTTTGGTTTTAAAATTCACCAAAAACGAAAACACTGGTGGGAGGTTGGAACTTGGAATATGACCAGTGTGAACCAGCACTTACATTGGTGCCTTTACTTGCTGGAGTGACTCTTTAGGAGACTATATTTAGCCTGGGAAATGTCAAATTTGGACTTGGGGACCATGAAATAGTCTCAAGAATATTTATAATGTTTAATAGTTGCCCTACAAAATTTAGGGTTTTTAGTTTTTATCCATGTTGGGTCCTGCATTTCTTTTTGGGTGTTTCTTTACACTCTGCCCATTTTGGAATCTTTTGGAAATATCCTTCAAACTTTTGAAACCACAAAACTGAAAAAAAGAACCCCTTGGGTTGTTCATTGATTTTTATTACCTCTGGTTCTTGGTTTGGAAGATTTTCAGAATCAAGGGACATCTGGTTTCCAGTCTTTGAAAATTTTCTATAATAATATTCAATTCAGGGTTTTTGAAAATCTTAGAATCACCAGTTCAGGGTAGGTTCTTTGAATAGTTTTTTCCTTTTTTTGAGAATCATGCTATGGGTCAAAACAAGTTCTTTGAATTATTTTAGAACTGGGCTCCAAATACCCAACCCTTAAACCACTATTTCTTTTTTGAGAATCATGAAAGAATGGTTTTTACCATGGTACCATTGCGGTAGGTGCTGCATAAATCTGGAAGAAATGTTTGTGACAGGAGGTTTACAATTAACACCCAGAATTGAAAAAAATCTTCTAACCCACCTTCTCACCTAAATCTTCATCAGCTTGCACACTCATTTTGCAGACGCTACAGCCATTCCTGTTGCCTCTTTTGACTTAGATTTATTCGAGTTAGCCATTGATCCAACTGAACCTAACATTTCTATTTTTTAATGTTTTCATTTTCTTAAAGTAAATGTAACAAAATTTTGGAGTCCAAGTCAAACCCGTTCAACTGTAAAGTGTGAATTCCCCATTTATTTATCAAAATTTTGGGGTTCAAGTCTCAGCTGTTTGACTGAAATGTGTGAGTTCCCCATTTATTTATCCATCGTGTGGACTCCAGGCCCCAGGGTGGGTTTTTTTTTTTTTTTTTTTTCCCAGTTTTGTGTTATGGAAAATTTCACGAATTATTCCAAGAAGTTATTAAAAGTTGTCGAATTTACTTTGGAAAAAAATAATTTCCCCATTTTTCTGTTAAAAAAGTGATAAAATGTCGTCTAAAAACATCCTGCTCTCCAAACCATCTTAATGATTTTTTGGGTGACAAATTCCCGTTATTGTGCCAAATTGGCTTTGAAAAAAAAAACTTGCGAAAACGTTTGTTTTCAGCAAACAAAATAAAAATAAAATCGTAAGTTTAGCGAAGTCAAATTGTTTGAAAAGAAAAGAAAACTGCACCATTTTTTCTCTTGCACTACCGACACTATGGAAAACAAATTGCATTTACCAATCAGATCCTTCTTAAGATTTTGCTTCCACATACAAAGTAATGGCTTAGCTATGTGAGTTTTCTTTGCGGTAAAGTTCCATGAGCGTTTTTGTCTGCTGTCAGAGTGATCTGAGACTTCGGTTTTCAATTAAGCTTGTTCACAGGTGCAGGTATCGAAGCTTTTTGCCGAGGTAAAAATGGGCAATCACAGGATCGAATCTCGGAGCAAAGTGTTGCAGTTTCCAAATCACAACTAGTCTGCAGTAAGTATTGTTCAAGATCTGATGAGACTATTTTTGAGCAAGGATTGAAGGGAACTTTTTGGCAGCAGTACAATGGGACTGAAGGGATTGTATGATGATCTTTGAGCTATGTTTGCATTTTGGGGTTTTTAGGAGAAAAAAAAAATCAAAATTTTAGGGCCACTCTGAACTTGAAAACTTGGTAAAAGCTTGGATCTGTTAAGATTACATAGAGGGGTTGTTGTTGTATTCTGTAAGTACTTTGATAGGTAGACTCGTGCTCTGGAAGTAGATCCGAATAGATATTTGATCTTTTTTGGAGGTCTTCTGGAGGTTTGGTTTGTCACGCTGGACCTGTCACTCTTGTTTACTCTAGACCCAACGGCTGTGATTATTATTAGGTGGTAGTAAGTTAGTCTCACGAGGCAAACTACTGAGGTTTTCCAATTGGCTTACACTTGGATTTTTCTTTTTTTTGGCTTTTCCCTCTCTTTGATCAGTGCCCTTCCTCCTTCTACTTCTGGAACTGTTGTTGCTCTTCAGTCTGATGACGGCTAATGACCATTTTTAGCGCACAGCTTCTGTATCATAGTTGCCTCATGATCTCAAAATGTTTCTAAATCTCAATGCTGGGTTTCGTTTTGATCCCCAAAGTATTCCATCCTTTGCAGCCCAAGCTGGAGTTGAGGTCACATTAACGTCGTTGAGAGACTCTGACGCTCCTCCCCCAAAATGTGGGTAGCTCGTAAAATGTACCCAATGTTGCACTACGGCTAGCTAGCGGTGTAAATCTAGGGCTTTGGCGGTATTCAAGCTTTTGGAGCTGATGAGGTCTACCTTGCCTTGTTTTCTGGACCCCATCCAAGTCACTGTAAGCTGTGCTCTGAGACCTTTGCAGCTTGATTTGTTTTAAATGTTTGGATTACTCTTTATCTTTTTGAAGAAAGTGGTGGACTAGGATGGGGATTTGGCTGTTTTGTGGGGTTTCATCCTTCCACCTTCAACTACCTCAAGTTATACTATTTTGGAGCTTGTGGACTGAAGCTTCTAGTCCAGACCCCAGGCAGAACTAGGGGATCATGTTAAATAGATGCATAGGGAAAATAGAAGAATGAAGCTTGAAATATCCAGATGTCAGTACTCTTCTTGTATGGTTTGAACCTGTTTTCAAAGCATTCAATAATGTGCAATATTCTTTGTGTCCCTATATGAATTCCTGTGGAACACATTGATGTATTCTTCTCTACAGAGTTCAAATGTCTCAGCACATGTCCAGCTTGTTGTGAAAACTGTACTACCTCACCTAATGGCATTCAAGGGTCATATGCATCTTCTCACGTATTGTGTTTGTCTCTATTGTGTTGTGCAGCAGGTTGATCAGTATGTTGTCTGTGTGACACAAGTGTACTCCAGTAATTCCTGAACATTTCAGATTCTTCTCCTTCAGTGACCTCATCAATGAGGCACATTCTAGAGTGCTGTCAAGATTCTTTGCAAATTTAGGGTTCTTGATGTAAGCCAGCAGCTGGGACTACAAGCTGTTGACTGCAGATGTTCATCTGCAAACAAAGATTTCAAAAGCACTGTGGTGCAAATCATATTGAGGACCACCTCCTATGCATCCCACCATCTACAACCCTAATTGTGGGAGTTGAGTCTCAGGATTGCTAAAAGTGCCTGAACACTTTGCAAGTGTTTATGGCCAGCAGTCTGCAACCTGTCATCTGGGGGAGTCGAGTTTGTTTGCAGCTGGAAACAAGAGAAATAAGTTGAAAGAGTTTATGATAGTTGGCAGGATGAGTGTACGCTCCCCAGAGCTGGATAGCTCCATCAATGGTGGGCTTTCTTTGGCAGTTGAATTTGACAAAAGTGCACAGCTGACTGAATTATCCCTAGATAGCGAATCCAATCATGCACTGCTAAAAGGTTCATTGCCATCACACTTTGGTGACCCAGATGATGGGCATTTCAGTGATGATGGCAAACAGGAGGAAGAAGAAGAGGCTGAGCCAAAAGGTAAGGGCCGAAGGATTTGGAGCTCTCACTGGTTATGGATTACTTGGAGTCAACCCTTCACCTGGATCATCATGCTGTGCAGGTGCAAACTTTCGTGTCTCTTTATCCAGAAAACTTGTCCACTGCTATCTTTGCACTTATGTAGGTACAAATGCAATTCAGTATCTTCCTAACAAACAATGAGTTCCACAATGATCATTGCAATAGAAGCACCTGTGAGACATTTGATTGACAAGCAGGATTACATAGTGTTTCCATTTGCCTACTATTGCTCAAGATCCATTCCTATTTGATCATATGCACCAATTTATAGTGGGCTGATGAAAAATTGCATATGGTGGTCATTTCTTCCCCGCTTGCTCCTCTCAAGGCGCTTTCTTGCAGTACTGGTGTACTAAGTTTTTTGTTCATTTTGAAGCTCTGTTTTGCAAAGATGGCAGTTCCCTTTTTGGACAGAGATAGCTTTATGATTTTCTAAACCAAAAGTGGGCTACTTTCTCCTGGGCAGGGAGCTCAATATGAGCTTTGTATTTGGGGTGATGGTGGTGTATGGAGTGAGCCAGGGAGTTGGCTTTGCCACAGACAGAGTTGCAGTGGACTATTACTGGAGGGATGTACAAGGAGAGCAGCCATCAATGGTCCAATTCTACAGGGGCATTACGTGGATCCCATGGGATGTGAAGCCTCTTTATGGTCTTCTTACTGATCTACTCCCAGTTGTTGGCTACCATCGCCGCCCATACTTTGTCCTCTCAGGTTTTGATTCATAACTTGATCAGTCTGTTCTTTTTTGGTGTAGTATCAGTACCCTTTAGCATGACTTGATCCTGATGCACTCCTTTTAATTCCTCAATACAGTTGAATGTATGATGGTCCATTTGCCTTTATGGCATGATTTGCTGGTCTCTTTGATGTCTTATCTTTTTGGGCTTCTCAGATTTTCATGCACATTTTTGGGGTCTTTGGACATTCTAAATTCATCATCTGTGGTGGATCTGGTGGGGAAGACAGGTGTTGTGACAATGGTGGCATACTTGGTGGTAATACTTGGGGGAAAGCTCCATGTGGCAACTGTTCTCACAATGTTTGTAGGGGGGTCAGCTGCAGCAGCATTTGCTGATGTCACAATTGATGCAATGGTTGCCACGAAGAGCCGGCAAAAGCCTGAGTTGGCTACCCATATTCAAAGTTTGTGTTCTGTGTGCTCCTCACTTGGGGGCTTGACTGGGTATCTGCTCAGTGGCTTGGCTGTGCACCTTCTTGGCTCCCAGGTGCTGTTTAACACTTTTCTTCCAGATTTCACTTGATGCATGACATATTTACCCAGGCTTCTGGGGGCGTGCATTGGTGACAGAATACAAAAGTGGAACTTGATTTTAGTATTGGCTTGGATTACAGGGGGCACTGGGGATAATGCTTTTACCGGGAGTCCTTCTCTTTGTTCTTGGGTTTGTGATATATGAGCCCCGTCTTCCACACCACCTCTGGTACTCAGGCAAAGTATTTCCTGATTTCTCTCACCTCTCATTTTTTCCCCCTGCACCCCTGGCATGGATGTGAAGTGTAAAAAAAAAATTGTGTCTCTTCTCACCCCTGTTTAGTGGTGAGAACAAGCTGTGGATGTTGTTTATACCCAAGGCAAGGAACCAACTTATGTTTCAGACAACTTGTCAGAAATGTAAATTTTAACTGGAGTGTAATGACCTTGCTGGGATTTGCAGTGTGTTAGGAGGGCGCCTTAAATCCATAAGATCCCCTCTTGACAGAGGAGGTCATCTTAGGATTCTGGGCAGGCTCTTACTTTTTTGTAAGGGCCTGCTGGTTTTTGTATGCATGTCAGCTATGAGGCTGAGCAATCATTACACTAAGGCCCTTGGATGGGTGTGTTACCAAAATTTGGTGCTGCCCTTGGCTGCCACCTTGGGCAGGCACCTTATTCTGGTAACACCCCTGTCTGGAGGCTTTACCTACCACATAACAACTCAGGAGAAGGAGATGAAGCTTTTATCATACTGGACTAATGGTATTCAAAAGAATGATTATCTGAGAATCCTAGTGGGAGTTTGGTTCAATAGAAGTGATCAGTTGTTTAAAGTTGCTCTCTAGCATTTTAGGTTTGAAGTTCAGTTGGTTGAAATACATTCATTTGATTTTTCTGCCACATTCCTGGGTGTTCATTTGGTACTAACTTCATAGTTACTAATAGAAGCATCTTCTTGAGGACATTTGCAGATAGTTAAGCAGATGGTGCAAGCATGCACCACCATGTTCAGTACTTTGATGCAAAAGCAAGTTTGGCAACCAACTATCTACATGTATCTATCATGGGCATTGTGTCCAGACATTTCTGAGGGGAAATTTTATTGGTTGAATGACAAATCAGTTGGTGCTGGACTGTCTGAGGTATGCACTATCCAAAACCAAATAACTTGCCCCAAAACTGATGAGTGTACGTTAAACAAGAATATTGCCGGGTAGTCCAACTATGACCCATTCCACCTGTCATATTGGGTCTGTGTGTTTTACTTGACTCCTGCATGGCTGATCTTGTAAGAGAGCAGGCAGAACCTGGCTTCAAATTTGTTTGAAAACTCATTGGCAGTGGCAATCTACTGCTTAATTTTATCTGCTAAATTGTTTTATTTTTATGAAACAAAAACGATGACAGAACTGGGCCCTTGGTATGCTCAATACCAGTTTTGCAGAACATATGTGACGACAACCATTGCTGGATGCATATCAAACAAAGTAGCAATCTAGGTATAGGTACAAAGGACCTGGCAATGTTCAGCAATTTGTTAGTCAAATTGGTTGCACACCGAGTTCATAGTTCATACCCATAATATTAACTGATATTTCTGACATAGGTTGCAACCCATATTTGGTGGATTTGATGTTCTGTCCATTGGAAATGGAAACTCATGTGACTTTTACTTCGAGCATAGTAACATAATTGTATAAGATTCCACGAATACCCTAAACTTAAGGTTTGTGAAAACTTGTTTGCATTGAGTTGGAAGTATGAATGAGGAATTATGAACTTCTTTCGTTTGCAGACATTTTTGACATAATCTAACATAGGTATGAGGAGCAGGAGTGAACCTGAGACACTTAAGGAGATCACACAGCCACCTTTAAGAAATTCAATTGTGGATAATATTCTGGGGTTCAAGTGATAGTGTCATATGCAGCGGTCAGGTAGTTGTGTAGTAAGCAGCATGCATAGCTAGGACAAAAGCTTGTACAGGTGTGGTGGGCCCTAGGAATGTTACATTATAGAGAACCCTATATCTTTGAATTTGTTGCACATTCTGAGATTCAGGATCACTACCTAATGAATCCATGTGGGCTTGTTGGATACATCTTCATTTTGTGGGCTGCAGGAGTTTGTGGGTGTATTATTTGCATTGGGGGCCGTGGGCACACTTTTGGGAGCATGGGTATACCACCAGTATATGCGACACTGGACGTTCCGCAACAGTCTGCTGTGTGTTCAACTGTTGTTTGCAGCCTCTGGAATGCTAGATGTAGTGCTGGTGACACATGTGAATCGAAAACTACAAATCCCTGACTATGTTTTTGCTGTGGTGGATGAGGCAGTATCAAGTGTGAGTTGACCCATTTCTTTCTTAATTTTTCTTTTCATTGTTCTGTTTTTTTATGTCCTCCCATTCATTAGTGGGACCAATTATAGGAAGCCCATCACTTGCTTTTCTACCCAGGGCATTAGCAGGTTCTCCCAGAGGAGTACTCTTCAATCCCATGGTCCTCAGGGTCCTTGGTAGTATATCTAACCCAGTTCAGACATGTAAACTGAACTCAATGGAACCACCCATGTTCAGTTCTGGGTGGCAGGCAGAAAATTGGGTGCCTGGTAGATCTAGTCATTCCTCAGCTTGAATTGATATTCTTTCAATTTAAAAAACATATATCATATAGATATACCTCATGTGTCTCACATTGACAATGTATGCAGGGAACTAGGCGCATCAAATGGTTGCCATTACTAGTTCTAGCAGCCAAGATTTGTCCACCTGGGATTGAAGGGACATTCTTTGCCTTTCTTATGTCAGTTGACAACATGGGCTTACTTTCATCTGCATGGGCTGGTGGGGTGTTACTTAAAGTACTGGGAGTCACACGGTCAAACTTCAGATACTTGTGGCTTGCATTTGTGATCCGGAATTTGATGCGGTTGCTTCCCCTGCTGTTTTTGCACTTCATCCCCAATACAAATTCTGATGTGCCTATTCTCCCTCCCGAGCTTCTTGAGACTTCAGATACCTCAGATGAGGACGCATCTAACAACGAAGGGTCTGACACCAAGGTTCACAGGGATGGGGAGGGTGAGGATATCCACTTTATTGCCATGCAATCACCCAAGACAAGCAATCAAGTTGAGTAACCCTGAGATTCTTTTGGCCTTGGTTCTTTTAATTCAATGACACTGGCCCACAACCTAAATTAATCATGACTTTTTCTTCATGGTGGTGGAGAGATGTTAAAAAATAATGGTTCAATCAAACCACCCCTCTGCATTCTTTTACTATAGTCTCAACTTTTTGTATGCATTACTACACCATGTGAAAGGAAGCCCACAGTTTGTACAATTCACCTACCTGAGTCCATCTTGCAATTTATGGCAGCCACACAGAATTACCCTCCATACAAATGATCTAGCAAACCATGTGGTTGGACAATCTTCAGCACCAGATGAGGTGTAGCCTGCTGTGGGAAACTGCCAATTTATTATCATTGGAAAATCTTCTCATTGCTCCAGGTCCCAGGGTGCTGATGATCTGGGTATCCATTGAAAAAACTCGCTAAGGTTTACTGGTTGGTCCCACCTCCGACCACCTAGTTATTTAATGAATGATTATGTGGATACCTGATGTTGGGGATGGTCATTTGTTAAAGGATTGTATCACATGGTTAGGGTTATTTTAAAGCTAATGCAGTTGCCCAGAATTCCAATTTCCAACTTTCAACCTGTCCATTATCTATTTATTTCAAACTTGATAATGCAATGTAAGGATTCTTGCCACTATTGAAGTTGAATTGTAAATATAGAGCTTGACTACAGAGATCTAGTTTCCATATTTACTTTTCAAGGACTAACAAGCAATTTCAGGTGCACTGTGCTTATGTATTTTACAGCTGCACACTTCAAATGTGGATTAATTTGACAGGACTTTTTCCAAACGCACCATGATTGTACTCTAGGTTCCTTGTTTAGAGATAAAATGCAGGTGCTACTATAATCAATAGCTACATGGCCTCTAAAGAAAAAGTTATATTTAGTGAAAAAAAAGTTTTGCTAAAAAAAATTTCATGTGAAAACTCAGTGATTTTATGCTTAGGATTGGGATTCCAAATTTGGGGAGTGACTGAAAGAGGGAAGGAAGGTTCAAACATTCAAATGCTATGAAGGAAACTGACAAATATTTAAACATGCAGCTGTGCTAGAACTAAGAGCATCTCCAGTGCTTCACTGGAAAATGGCCTTGAAATACATACATTTTTTGAGGTCTAAATTTTCAATGAATTCACCAAACTCCTTATATTTCATCCAAAGTTTTCAGTTCAAAACATTTTGCAATTGTTATTTGAAATGCTTTTGACGGACTGATAAATATTAATTCTAATTTTATGCAATTCATATCAAAATAAGTATTAGATTTATGTATTAGTTACATGTTTTCAGATCTACTAACAACTCTATGACTAATATCTTGATAGGTCCTCTACTTGCAAATATCGACAAGATTTGTTATTAAAATCTTTAATTACTGTTAGTTTTTTCCAACATAATTTCTATGTGTTTTGTCACAAAATCAGTGCTCTTAAAACACATAAAACTTGCAAAAAATAATAATGATACACAACAAAAATATGAAGGAAAACAAATACTATCTCATTTTCCTTCAAAACCCCATTTCAAATAAAAGCAACAAAAATTCAAAAGTTATACATTGTGTCTAAATCTGACCCAGTTCTGAAACTATCTACATGTCTAGTTATAGTCTACTTACCTATTCCCTAAAAAAACCATTAATAATATGATGAAAAACACATTATATCCCTAAATATTCCTTTTAGAAAAGAAAAATCATTTTATGCTTATTATTTATAGGTTTAAGGTCCCTCCCACTCTTAAATAATAGCCATAAAATTGAGCCCTTCCTACATCACAATATCACATCAGTTGCAAGTTCTATTTCAAGGAATACTTACAGATCTACACATATCTACGTTTATGATAAGGTTCACCTCACATTAGTGCTTTACGTTGAGTAAAGCCCATGGCAAAGTCTAAGGACATTCCAAAAATGCAGGGTTGGACTTGGCTCCTACCTTGTCCTAGGCCCATTATTTTGGGAGTGGCCCCACCCTCCAGCTTTATCCTGCAGGAAAACTGTTCCATGATCTGCTTCCGACAAAGCCAATCGTAGTTCACACCTTCAAGTTTCCCCCAAAATACCTTCACCTCCATATAAATTATACTTTGTTGACGAGCTCCAAATTGAAGCTTATTCCAAGACACAGTGTGCATGATTGCCAAAAAGACTTTTATTGAAAAAGTAACAGGAAACAAACCCTAAAGAAAACAGTCGTCCAACTGTTACGAAAGCAAAATCTTCAAATTCATGAACAAATTTCTAATCCCTCCTCATTATTCACTAGGATGCTCAGGGATCTCCAAGTAGCGCTCACATGTTTTCTCACTCTTGGCTGCATGGACACATGCAAGCAGAAGCATTGTACATAGTTATTGGGTGAATGTATCACCATGCCAGGGCTGCTGATCATGGTGATGCATTCACTCACTAATTTCTTGCTCATGAACTGTCTCAATTTGGCTGACATAAT
>Ga0116231_10002030_pt1 | contig 42324 bp, 29 predicted proteins | sample S1TSphgellanicum_2_FD_89695 | JGI IMG/M metagenome (GOLD analysis project Ga0116231, IMG submission 89695) | Host-associated microbial communities from peat moss isolated from Minnesota, USA - S1T2_Fd - Sphagnum magellanicum MG | ecosystem: Host-associated > Plants > Peat moss > Unclassified... | reverse complement strand
TTGAATGAATGTGGCAAGATCCTTTCCGGAGGGTGACAACAACAAGTCTTGTTCGGTTCGGAGTTTTAAAAAAAAAAAAAAAAAACTTAAGGTGTCCTATACTAATGAAAATTCTATAGATTGGATATTATTAGTCCATTATTTTTCACAATAGTGAAATTTCCAATATAATATTATGAAAATTACATTATAACTATTATTTTTTAATTTTACATATTAATTGGTTCAAAATAATGAAAAGTTTACATATAATATTATTGGTGAATTCCAAAAAAATGAAATTCTATGGTATAATATGTATATTGGTTGATTAACAATAATGAAAAAAAAAATCTATATTTAATATGATATTGGGTCTAATTCACAATAATGAAAATTCTATATTTAAAGTTATTGATTTATTGATTCACAGTTATGAAAATTCTATATTTAAGATATTATTGGCCATTTTGTGCTGTATTTTTTATTTAGTCTTAACCCTAGAATAGTTGTAGAAACTAAAGTTAGGCAGAGAGACCAGCTCCCAAGGAAAAAAAATTAAAATTACCAGAATTAAGAAAAAAAAAGACCCCAAAAAACCAATAAGAATAATATTAGTAGTTACTAAGTAATATAAATAATATCAAAACATACCAAAACTAATAACATGTCCAAAAAAATAAAAATAAAAATAAAATAATAATAATATGGACAATGATGATAATAATAATAATAGCCCCTGAGTCCCAGGAGTTTTTTTCCCCCAATTTTGTGATATAAAAATTTGGCGAATTTATCCAAAAATTTAGCAAAATTAGTCACATTTACAGTAGAATTTTTTAAAAATTCAAAAAAAATCCCAAAACTTTGGTGGGAAAAATTCAATTATTTGTAGGAAAAAATAAAATCCCTTGTGGTGTGACTTCTGACAACATTATTATTATTGTTATTATGATTATTATTTGTGTTGAAATATTCGGGTGAAGTTTACTCCAGAAAAATTTGACGTAGCCAAAATTGCAATTGCATGCTTGGTTTGTTTTCCATGATGATGATGATTATTATTATTATAATTATATTACTTTTACTATTTGTTGCTCCTGTTAAGACTTGGCTGCTTCTTCTTCTTTGCATTTACTTAACATTTTGTTCAGCAATTTTGTTTTTGTTTTTGTTTTTGGGGCTTGTTAAGGAGTTTGTTTTTGTAGCTTGCTTGCCAGAGTTGTAGAATTTTGTGATTCATTTTCATTCTTTCTTGTGTTCTTTGTATGTGTGTGTTTCTCTCTCTCTCTCTCTCTCTCAAAGGGTCTATTTGCATTGTTGTTGTTGTTGTTGTTGGTGTCGTTGGTACAAGGCTTTTTGTTTGTTTTGTTCTGTTTTTGGGTGTTTCCCCAGAGTTCTTTGGGTTTTGTGGGGTTTTGAGATTCTTTCTTCTGTGTTTTCTTTCACTAGAGAGATCCACAGCCTCCTTTGTTGTTGTTGTTCTCAAGATCTAAATTTCTTCGAATGTTTGTTGGGTTTTGGACATTTTGCTTTCAAAAAATGCAGTACTAGGCACCCATTCTCCTGGTTGATTCTTTCAAGGACTTCGTTTTTTTTTCTAGATCCGAGGTTTTTTTTTTTTTGGTTGCAGGTTGAGTTCTTGGGTGATTTCTGAGTTTTTGGGTTTGTTCAATGTGGGTGGTCCTGGTGCTATCTTCATTCCATTCTTTCTCTGCTGTATTGTTGTTGTTGCAGCAACTAGTCTGTGGTGATACTGGTGCAATCTTGTGCAGTTTGTGTCTCTGAAGAAGGTTCTTCTTCTGGTGGTGGTGGTGGCGGAGAAGAAGAAGAAAAGGGACGGAAGTTTTGAAGGGGAGGGTGGTGGTGCATGGGGCTTGCTGTTTTTTAGCAGGGACTGCAGAAGAAGAAGAAGAAGCAGTGGATGACTTGGAAACCCAGCGGTGAATCTCGCAGTGGTGGCTCTTGACAAAGGTACACCAGATCTATCTCCAGATCTTTGCTGAATTAGTGCCCAGATGGGTGTACATCATACTTGAATCTAGAATGAATCTGCGGGTGGGTTTTGGTTTTTTTCTTTTTTTTTCCTGGCTCATTTTGCAGGTGGTAGGATTGGGAAGGAAAAACCCAGCTCACCCAAGATCCATGTGTGTGTGTGTGTTTTTATTTTCCTGGCTCATGTTGCAGGTGGTAGGATGGGGAAGGACAAACCCAGCTCACCCAAGGTCCATCACTTTGACTATGCAAGACGGCGAAGAGTGACTTGGCTACTAACTGTTGCTGGCCTCTGTTGCTTCTTCTACCTTCTAGGAGATTGGCAAAATGGTGGTGCCATTTCCTCGAGCTTGGCTTTGAACAAAGCTTCCATTTCAGTTGCAGATTGTGTGTCATCTACCCTTGACTTTGGGGCTCACCATGGCTCCCCAAGCACCAACAAAGATGGTACTGAGGTGAGGCAGTTCCCACCTTGTGACATGAAGTACAGTGAGTACACTCCATGTGAGGATCCCATTCGTGGCCTCAACTTCCCCAGAGAGATGCTGGCTTACCGTGAGCGACATTGCCCTGGAAAGGATGAGCTTCTCAAGTGCCTGATCCCTGCTCCCCCAGGATACAAGAACCCCATTCCATGGCCACAGAGTCGTGACTATGCCTGGTATGCTAACACCCCCCACAAGGAGCTCACAGTCGAGAAGGCAATTCAGAAATGGGTGCAGTTCCAAGGGGAGAAGCTTTACTTCCCTGGTGGTGGAACATTCTCAACAGGTGGTGCTGAGAAATACATTGAAGATATTGCTGCCCTCATCCCTATCAACGATGGCACCATTCGCACAGCAATAGACACTGGTTGCGGGGTAAGATCTTGGCTAGAAAACTCTCATATTTTTTTCATGTTCTGATCTCCCAAAGTACCCACTTGACAAGTTGCAATGCACATCGGATGCTGTGGACATGTTCTTCACATGTGTGTCTATGCCTTTCTATTCATCATGTTGCTTCCCCTGCTATTGATATAAATAGTCTAAGGTGCTACTGTGAGTATGGGGATTTCTTGATCCTCATGAGAGTTATCTTGCAGATTTCTCAATCCTTATGAGAGTAATCTTGGAGAGTTCTTGATCCTCATGAGAGTTATCATTGTGGAGATTTCTCAATCCTCATGAGAGTTACCTCAGGAGATTTCTTGATCCTCATGAGAGTTTATCTTTTGCTAGTAGTGTATGTGTGGGTGAGTGATACTAGCGATGAGTTTGAACAATGAGAGGATTGAATGCTGTGCCCAGGTTGCAAGTTGGGGAGCATACTTGTTGCAGAAGGATATACTAGCAATGTCATTTGCACCCCGAGACACCCATGTCTCACAGATACAGTTTGCATTGGAAAGAGGAGTTCCTGCTATTCTGGGTATCATGGCTGTTCATCGTATGCCATATCCAGCCCGGGCATTTGATATGGCACATTGCTCACGGTGCTTGATCCCTTGGGGTGGTCATGGTAAGACAAAGAGCAATTTAAAAGCAGCTGGCATCAAAACATGTCTGCACATCTGACTTCCAATGGAGAAAGTGTTGTGTGCTATTTCAGCAAGTTTTTTTATATTGGGTCAAGATGACTCTTAAGGTAGACAAACATGTGCACTGATGAGTTGCTGGATTGTGACCCATTTTTTTCTTCCTTGCTGCTCCTTTTGCAGACAATTTGTATTTGATTGAAGTGGACCGCGTGTTGAGACCTGGAGGTTACTGGATTTTGTCGGGACCTCCAATCAACTGGAAGAATCATTACAAAGGCTGGGAACGAACGGAAGAGAGTCTTAAGGAAGAGCAAGATACAATTGAGGATGCAGCACGTCGTTTGTGCTGGAAGAAGGTGAAGGAGGAGGGTAATTTGGCTATCTGGCAGAAACCATGGAATCACATAGAATGTGTGAAGTATCACAAGAAAAATACCCAAGTTCTCCCCCATGTTTGCAGTAAAGCTGAGGACCCTGACCATGCATGGTACTTAACCCAAATGCTCACTGTTTTGCATTTTCCATTTCTATTTCAAAAATTTGCAGGCAAAAGCTTTGATTTGAGAGCTTCTGATGTGTTCTTTCATATTGGAAGTTGTTTTCATCATGGTAAAATTCTTGATAGCAACTGGATGAGTTCTGAATTTGCTTTTTTGAAAGTGCCCATTCACCCAGGTTCCTGCAATTTTTGAAAATTCTCATTCTGTGGTGGGAACTGGATAAATGTTGTTAGACTTGCGTGCATTCCCCGCCACCAACCGCATGGCTCTGTTGTCTGTCATCCACAGGTACCGCAAAATGGAAACCTGCATAACTCCACTCCCTGATGCTAAGGATAAAACAGACGTTGCTGGAGGGGGCCCTCTTGCGAAATGGCCAGCTCGCTTGACAGCTATCCCCCCAAGAATTTCAAGTGGATCTCTTCCAGGGATCAATGCCGAGACTTTCATTCAAGACACCAAGGCATGGGTGAAACGCCTAACTTACTACAAGGTCCATTTGATTCCACCATTAGCCCATGGCAGATACAGGAATATCATGGACATGAATGCAGGACTTGGGGGCTTTGCGGCTGCTTTGATTAAGGAGCCTGTCTGGGTCATGAATGCAATGCCACCTGAAGCCAAGGACAATACCCTGGGAGTAATCTATGAGAGAGGACTGATTGGAACGTACCAGAATTGGTGATTTACTTCTTCTACCTATCTGGAATCATTTGTTTGCAAATGCATAATGAAAATGTCATTTGGAATAGGGACAGGAGGATTCTCTTGGTTTGAGTTATGCATGTTCAACAAGAGTTGCCGATTTCTTTTGATGCATAATACTGGAGTCTTACAGGAAATAGGAGAAGCATTGGATTCCTGTGTAGACCAATGTGGATTGTCAGTAGGCCAAGCATTGTTGCATTTGGTATTTTTCTAAGGTTTAACATCATCATGGTCAGGTGTGAAGCCTTCTCCACATACCCACGGACTTACGACCTCATTCATGCCAATGGGTTGTTCAGCATGTACCAAGATCGGTAAGATACTGCCACCTGATTGTCGAATGGTGTGGTTCAGTAGATTCCCAAGTTTTTTGGATATTTTAGATTGCACTCTTTCCCCTGCTTCACCTTAGAACTCTCTGTCCTGAAGCTAAGCTCTGTTGACCTGCCCTAGTTTGGAATCTCAGTAAGGTGAGTTACTGTTTTGAGCCATTGCAGCGAAGAATGTGCTTTGATCGTTGCTGCAATCATTTTGTACTTTTTGCCAAATTTTGTTGTGATTTTTCCAGGTGTGATATTGTTGATATCTTGCTGGAGATGGACCGCATCCTTCGACCTGAGGGTGCGGTACTGATGCGTGATGAGGTAGATGTGCTGACCAAGGTGATGGGGACTACACAAGGTATGCGCTGGGAGTGTCGATTGGCAGACCATGAGGATGGGCCCTTCAACTCTGAAAAGATTCTGGTATGTGTGAAAACTTACTGGGTTGGAGAATATGCACCGTCAAACTCAACAACATCGGATTAGTAGGGGGGGCACACCAATATGTGTAACATTATGGTGGCATACATAACTGTTCCTTTCTCTGGCCCACCAAAATAGGCCCCCTGAAGTTTACTTCCAAGGGGTCATTTTGATGTCTAGGGATTTTTCCTTTTGGAAGTTTCCCTTGGGACAAATTCTTCAATACATCAGAGTTGGCGGCAGAAACTAGTGCCTTAGGTTCAGAGAAAGGATTAGCATTTAGGTAGAAGTTTTTTGAATTTATTCATGATTCATTATATTTGACCTGGAGCCTGAATGTTGTTCACCCACTCATCATAAGCATGAGCATTCCCATATTTTGCAGTATTAAAAAAAGCAGCACATTGTCTGTTTCTACCCACTTGGGCATCTGTTGGTAGATTAGAGTTGACTATCTGCCCACTTTTATTTTCTGGCTTTTCCACTGTGAGCTCAGGTCTTTTGAGGCTCAGCCTTATTACAGTTCTCATTCTGTTTTTTGAGCTCGATTCATAGCAGTCTGAGTTTAGCTGTGGGATGATGGTGGAACAAGTTGCAATCTTACAGTTGCAAAACACATGTGAAACTTGTTTTGTTTCACAGTGTGCTTCACTTGTTACTTGCTCAGTTATGTGTGTATCAAATTGCTAGATCTCTGCTGGCATATTTGGGCTTCGAACTGGTATTTCCTCTTGGTCAGAAAATTCCAAGTTTGTTCCTTTCAAATCTCCCATGGGCAAGCAGCTTTCTTCACATGCTTAAAAGTAAACGTGGATTTCAGCTGGTCCATTCCTGCATCTGTGCGTATTGTGCTTGGCTCTCGTCCACGTTCTGTTTGTTTATTCAAATCATAGTAGAGTTGGATGGAGTACACAAAACTGGCACAAAGATGTCGCTGCAGGCAGACCCAGTGAGATGATCTGTGGTTTCTGTTGTTTGTGAAAAGATGTCTGTAGTGCTCCTGGATCCTGGGTTCTGCAGCTATGCAATCATTGTTATGGAATTGGCACATGCCCTTTTTGTCTTAACATCTTCTCTTGCAGAGAATGAAAATGTTTCTACCCAGGTTCCATATGAAGAGCCACATGAGCCAAAGGTGGGAACGATTTGCTGTTCTGCTCCCTAACGTTTCGCTTAAACCAGATGCTCACAAAATTGGAGCCTTCTTTTGAAATGCTTATAAATAAGGGAAGCTCCACAACCCGAATTTGTTGGATTTTGTTGTCTGGCTTGGTGAATTTGTATTTTTCCTTTCGTTAACGATTCCTACTTGCATTGTTACAGAGGCACAATTTGAGAAGATGATTGAAATGGGTTTCGAGAAGGCACCTGAAGGAGTGCTGCTGATGTCTTTGAAGGCTGTGGTCTAAAAGCAAGGTGCACAAAACAATTCTGGCTTGCATCCAACCTTCCACTCTTATAAGGTACCACTGTCTGTTCCAAAATGCTTAGTTCTCTCAGATAGCTGGATGGTTCAAGCTGAGGCTAACATGAAATTGAATTGGGGATTGAGCAACAATCCCAGCAAATGCCCAGTTTTACCAATGTCAGAATGACATACATGCAAAAGCTTCCATCTGCTTCTCTGTGTTCCCATTACCCACGCAGTTCAAGCATGTCTACCTTCCACATCTAGATGAAGCATGTGAGAATCAGCCTGATCAGTCTTTTGATTTTGGCTTTGGAATTGGAACTAGGTTTATACTCTTTTTAGTAGTCTGGATATAAGGCAGTGGCATGAGTTTAGAGCAGTTTCATCACATGTTCTGGATTGTACATTGTATGATGGCAGCAACCTCATGGCCACCAATTGAACTTTATAACTGCAACCATGGGAATGGAAATGGTTCACTTGCAGGTGTATGCAATTCCATCGGTGAACCACCTGATTTCATATACTATGAAACCTGTTGATTGGCCACAATTACAATTGTAGTATTTGGACAGGTGATTGTGTGATTGTCCAGGACTCGTCTCACTTTTTCTTCATATCCATTTGGGTTTAGGGTTTTAAAAGCTCTTTGTGAAACTGAAGTTTTCTCCCAGCTTGGAATCAATATGTGGACTTATACTCAACTACCCAATCATGAATCCTGGTGTATTTTGTGCAAGTTCAAACTAATTTCCTGTAAAGTTTGCAAATTTGTTCATTAAGAAGGTTTCCTTGGTTTCCTCATTGCACATGTCCGGGGTTTTATTTCTTTTGTTATAGCTAATTAAGGTTTGTTGGGTGCTGGTGGCAGGTGATAGATATCACCTGATGTGTGGATGGTGGTGCACATGACCAACGTTGATCAGTTAAGGGAGTGTGAATTTGTATCTCCACAAACAAATGCAACACAAAATGCATTTTCTGATGCTGATTGATGGAAATGGCAATCCATTGTCACTACCCATCAAAACATTGAAGCTTTGGTAACCAAAGCAGTACTAAGAAACTTGACATGCTGAAACTTCATAATTTTCAAAAGTATCATGAAACATAATTCTCTGCCAAAATTAGTGAAAAGTTTGAGACACAGGTTTGTGGTTTAGGGTTTCTGTATAATCTCATTCAATGTTTAGCTGTTGGTGGCATGATTTGTTACTGACTGTCAAAAGGTTGCAAAGAGTTGGGTTAAGAAGTGTAGGGTAAAGCCCTAGAGTGGGGGAATTCTCAAAATAAGGGGTGTAGGGTGAGGTGATAGCTGAGTCCAGCCACGGGTTTTGGGAATGTTGTGCACCTGGGGCATTTTGCCTGTGGCACACTAGGCAGAGGTGATCATGAAACTAAACATTTGCAGATTGTGAGGTGTAGGACTGGGATGGTTTTTACACCTACTCCTTAAGAGTGGGAGGGATCTTACACGGGTTATTCGAAGGTATACACTTAATAATTTAAGTATAAAAGTAAAGGCTAGCTAGTGTGTGGCAGTTTTTGTAAGACTAGTATTTCATTGTTGGAGTAACACAACCATGTGACTTATTGTTGTTACATTTTGTCTTTCTTGTCATCCTACACATCCATGATCGCGAAAAGGTTGTGGTTCACATTGGACTCTTGTTGCTATGAGGTTTGAAAAGAGTAAAGATGCACCACACACAGAGATCTTGCTTGCTATGTAAATTACATCCTTTGTCCTAACCAAAATGCAACAATCGTCCATCTATGAAAACCACTTTCACTAGACCCTTATTTGATTAATGAATTTATGCTTGACAATCTAAAGACATTTAGACCTGAAAAGTTCATGTTATAAGAATATGCATCAATGTGCAATGTAATCCATCAATCATACATCTTTCAATTCAATCACACATGTCTCTTGTTCTTCTTGTTACAATGAAATCCTTTTGTAGACATCTAAAAGCTGTCTACTTTGAATGGAATAACATTAAGTGCATCAGGTTTAGGTACAACTAAATCAACTACCCTAGTACCTAGGCAGGTTAGGCACTAAGTAATTACTTTTCGGAATTGCTGAAAATTCTGAAGCATATGTGTTTGTCATGCAAAAAATTTGAATGAAGCTCTCAAACACATTAGCCTCATTATTTTGTATGTAGTTGAGTTGTAAGTTATTACTATCTTTAGTGCGGAACATAACTGACTGAAAAAAAAAACACTAGGCACCTTGTTACCAAACCAGCCTAGGGTACTATAGTAATTTGATCAAACATATTAACTTCAAGAAACGATTTGTGAAATGAGGGTGATGAAGCTTGTAGCCCATACAAATGAATCTATGGACCAACTTGAAATACTTGAACATCATTCCATTCACTTCCTTGTTTATGATCAATATATATGTGCATGTTCAAAGGCTTCTGATTGCAAGAACTTATGCCAAAGGTTGGATTGATCAGGGTGTGCAGTTGTTGATAGTTATGAACTTTGAAGGAGGGTGGGAGTTTGAACTTTAAAGATTTATGATGAATTTTGGAGGTTTGCATTGCATTTCTCAATTTTAATCATTTTTTGTTGTTGCTTGTGTCTGCAGGGTATGCATGAGTGTGTGGTTAGCCATTGTAGCAAGAAAATGATTGTGTTTGACATGTATTCTTAATCCCAATGGATTTTTGTGATGCTTCTTTTGTTGATCCCCAAAAAATTCAAGTTCAAGCCAATTTTCCCTATTGTTGCTAATGAAATTGATCTTGATTTGCATGTGTCCAAAACTATCATCATAACTTTTTTTCTTTGTAAGATTCTCTAAATCCAAGCCTTGTTTGTCCAAGCTTTGTTTGTCCAAGCTTGGTAACAAGGAAGAAAAAATGGGGTGATGAAGGTAAATGAGACATGATAAATGGGTGGCATGGGTACAATCCATAGTAGATGCCATAGGCAATATGCATCAAGTTTGTTCTACAATTTGTTCAAAGCTTGATATTAGGGTGCAATGCTAATGTTGTTAGTCTAGGTGTTGAAGACGGTTCTTTCTATATTAATCATAATAGTCGACATGTCATGTAATGAAAGTATCTACACTACTTGTGACCATATTTTGACTTTGGATCTTGTTGTTTCGTAGGTTCCTCAAGGCAAAAAAAAGAAAAGTTTGTTAAGAACTTGTTATGATCTATCATTTGTTATCTAGGGATTGGGCAAGGACGGATTTTGAAAGCTTGAAATATTTCATTGTGTTTAAAAGTCAAGCACACACCCAAAAAAATGGGAATAACTCTACAAGTTGGGGTTTTGTTGAGTCCATGAATCATTTGATATTGGAGTGCATTCAAAATGTTATCATTGTTGCAAATTTCTTATATGTGAATGCAATCCTTGTATTTTCATCTAATGGTCAAAACTTTGGTGACACTAGTTGGGGGGTGTGAGTTGAAAACTAGAAGGTAAGCTCATCTCAATGGACTATGATGACAATATAATGTATTCTAGAGTTCTTAAGCTAGTGTGACTTTGTTTAATGGGAATACATTGTTTTGTTCATCGAATGAACTTGATTCTATTAGTTTTCTTGAAATTCAATGTCTAATGGTTTGTTCAAGGGGATATTCCTTTAGGTTGTGTATAGATTATTCTTTTAGTCATGGGTGGATGCATGGTAGGGTAGATCAATTTTGGTGTAACATAATTTGTTTTTCTATTATTGATAGGTGTGATTGTACTTCCACATTCTATTCTACATATTGGAATTGTTAAATGGGATTTGTGTTGAGGTTTTAAATTTCAATATATGGGTCCAAACACAATAAAATGACCCAATCAAAGTGTAACCATTGTTTAATTTTTCACATTTTTAATCACTACGTCAAATCAATGTTAAAAAAATTTGGTGCATTTGTACAAAAATGATTATAATATATTATGGAAACATTTGGTTAAGTTTGAGATGAATTCAATGAGTATGAAATACCCAAAAACATCTTTTAAGTAATGTAACCAATGCTTTTATTGTGCAAAGGACTCCTAAAAGGCTTTATAACTATTTGAAAATGACATATTTATGAAAAAAAATTACTATTCTTGTAAAGAATAGTAAACTACACAATCCTATTGAGTCAATTTTTTTTTTTGAAAACTTGTAAAAAATGATTTAAAAAAAAATTCTTTGTGATGAATCAATCTAGTTTTGCCACATCACCTTGATTAGTTATTTTTAAGCAAAGCACCAAGGAGTTGGGCGTGGGTCGTCTTACTGCATTTGCACCCATATACATGATGCAATTATTTGGCATGCAAATTTCATAAAATCACAAGCTATGAACTTTTGAAGTTGAAAACCAAAGGTTGTAACATTGGCAACAATTAAGTGAAAGGACTTGGGTTTGGTTCCATGATGGACATTAAAACCTATTAATGACTTGAATTTAATTTTTAAAATACTAATGAAAACAAGAAATTGCAAGGTTTTGTTTAATATCAAATGAAGTTGTTATTGTTTTTTAGTTTTATTTGATGAATAAATTAGGCATTTTTTGAAAGGTCCATATCATATTGAAAGAATTGTGATTTGTGTTGGAGTTTTGCACACATGTACAAAACAATGATATCTAGTTGAAATTAAAAATAAATAGGAAAAACATTTCTTGGAATTGATGGATTATTGTTTGGTGAATGTTTGAACGTATGGACCAAAACTAATATATCTAGATGAATGCATTTTCATAAGTTCATTTCCTTTGTACTTTTTTCAAGCCTAGGGATGATTAAACAATTAAGTAGCAACAATCCATCAATTACACTTCATAATTTTCCATGTTTGTTTAAGTTCAACTAAAGATCATTATATTATACTTGTGTGCACAAATCCTATGTTAAAATATATATTTAAAAATGATATGGACTTCTAAAGATCACATCAATTATCACCATAAAAAAGTCCATAATTAGAGTTTTACAAAATAGTTTAGGGACATGTATTTACAATATGATCACATATAGTTTTCATATTTAAGTTGATAACTTAAAACCAAAGTCCATTAGATAAAATATTCATTTTTGTATGCTTGAAAAGGTTTGAACAAAATGTCCTTGCAAACTATTGCATTGTGATGTCAATAGTTTGGGGATTTAATTTCTTGCCACTTTTTTGTCCACGCTATCATGCACTTACCTTCACATAAAACTTTGTTTTCACATTAAACTTTACCACCTATGATCAAATTTGGCAATTTTATAAAAAAATTGATTAGTTCTTATTTGAAACCATATTTGAAATACATAGAATGAAAAATCAAATTAATTTTCTTTAGATTCACTTATTCAAATGAATCAATCACATATATGAAATTGAAAGGGCAAAATTTGAAATTACTCTTTAAATGCCTATGATAGTTGTCCAAGTTTGCTTTTAATAATGTCTGTTATATCATCTTAAAATAGCCATTACTTGAAAAACATTGTTGAAAATTATCTTTGTAACATTACAATTCACTTTGTAATGTATTTCATTAAAAATGAACTTTGAAATGTATTTTATTTTTTTGACTTAAATGTTAATTTTAAACTTAATTCAATTTGGGGGTGGGCCCAATCCCGAGGGGATACTAGTAAAAAATTTGGAATATACTTGAGTAAAAATATAGGGTCCAAGGTATTGGTTGTTGGGTAAAAATTATAAGTTAATTAGTTAAAAATAGAGTACATTTTATTCAAATAATCAATTTAATTATAATATAAGGTATGTAATAATATGTAATAATGGATTATAATAAACATAGGGTGACTTTAATATGTATATATTAGAAAATTAGATAATAATAGGCTGATAAAAAATAGGTTGGTCAATTATTTACCCCCCCCCCCCCTTTCGCCTCGGTCCAAAAATGATCGTTTGACATACGTAAATCTTAAACTTTAGACTAAATGTCCCCCTTGGAGGACCCAATCCATCCTTGAGGCCACTAGAATCAAATAAATTTCATTAATTTTAGATAATATTTTCATTTTTATAAAAGAAAATGCATTGGGTTTCTAGGTGTATTAATGTTAAATGTACACAAAACCTTCCACATAACTAACATAAATATTTGAGAAAAAATAAATATTCTTGCACAATGACAAGATTAATACACATGATCTTTATTGTCCACCAAATTTTAATTTTTGATATTTAATGCATTGGAATTCAATACACAAACATATGATTTTTTGACTATTTCAGAAAAGGAAAAGAACAAATCACCAAAATCCTTGTTAGGATATTTTAATGATGTCATGGACCTTAAACTAATGGTCGCCAAGTTTTCATCATTTATCCTTTAATGCAAAATTAACTAATTAAAACATATTTATAGAAATAAATTTAGTGAGCCAAAAAAACACTAGTGACCACCATGTCACCAAATCAATAATATCAATTTCCTTAAGAAATGTGAAATGTACAAAATCTGGTATATGAAAAAATCAATATGCTAATTTGATAAATAAGATTAAAGTTCACCTATATGTTTGCCATCCAAATCAAAAGTGTTTAAATATTATCAAACATGTATTTACACATTAACATTAAAATCCAACTACACAACATCATAAGTTGAAAAACTCTTACATAGCCATCAACTTATTAATTACAAACATGACGAATTTGTAAATATAATTATACATCAACAAATTTAGTTGTTGCATCAAGGTTTTATTCAGCATTTGCTAGCACAATTAAAAATAAATAAAATCATAATCTTTGATTGTATACTATTTTGATTCCTATAATTTTAATGGATTAAAAAATTGTCAAATATTTAAAAATATAATAGCTTAGACCACCATGTATATCAATTCCATCAATATCATTCACTTTGTGTCCATGTATATGATGAAACATGATTGATAAATATTACAAATAATCAATACAATGGGGTGATGGTGTGACATCATGATTCATCCTTGGTATAAAGATTTTTTACCATGCTATATTTTTTCTATTTTTTTAACACTAGGGATTAACTTATATCTTATATTAATTATATTTTGGTTTTAACTTTCTAGAATAAACATAATCATATTATAGAATTAATATTATAATTTTTACTCAACAACTAATATATGGGTTCTTATATTTTTACTCATGTATTTTGTAAATTCAAAAAAGAGTGTCCCCTTTGTAGTTTAATATCAAAATTATCTATTATGGCTCCAATCCCATTCATCGTAGTTTTTACAAAGAGCATGACAAGCTTTTTGAAGATAACAAGCTTAACACATAGAAAGAAAGAAAAAAGTAACGAATGGCCTTAATCAACATTGGGTACCCAAAAGGAATGCCATATTGAAAATTAATGCTCCAATTTACAAAATTCGACTATGGATTATATTGTAATTATTTTTTATTAAAATTTTAATTTGGAATAATTGATGAATTTTATGAGTTGCAGTGTATAGAAAGATGGTTCAAATTTTAAATTTGGTGCACAATTGGATTGATTAAACCCATTGAAGATGACAAGATCATGTCACAGTGCACAAAATTTGAACCATAGACAATGTTTTTTGGACACACTCACAATCAAGGTATCCCTTGAGGAGCCAACACTAAGTTCTAAAAAGTCTTAAAAGTACAAAGAAAATAGTTTTAACTAGTTTTGGTTGTCCAAGGGGTGTAAAAACAATTACCATGTTACATAAATAGCGGGTCTCTATAATTTGCAAATACTCATTTTCAAGTGCACTTAGATGATCTTGCATGTGGAACAAAACTAAAATTGGCCAGAACAATGGTCTTGATACTTTTGGGACTACAAGGTCCAAGTAGTGTGGGTTCTTGATGGGCTACCCTAAAGCATGATTGTGGTCAAGTATGATAGAAAGAAAGAAGGGGGAAAAATTAAAGAAGAAGAGGTGGGAATTATTATAAAGCCTAATCCTAATTTGTAATGGGGATGCTTGTATATTTTATTAAAATATAGAGGCATGACCAAGGGCTGGCTTGGCAATTAGGGAGTCTAAGAAGGATAGCAAATAATTGTGAATAGTTTTTAGAAACCTAACCAATCCTTTTAGGGTTCAAAGAAGTTGGAATTAAGGAACATTTAAAACCTTTTGTAATAGATGAATTGACAAACCTTGGATTGCATTCCGCACAAAATGATATGTAACAATAGATGCAACGGTTGGGCACGAATCTTGAACAAAATCATTAAGAGTTAAATGAAAAGTTTTGTGACAAAAAATATCAGGAGATCTAAATTTTGTCAAAAAGAAAGCTTTGTTGGGAACCATATAGAAGTTGGGAATTGTAATTGGTAGCTAAATATGGATATGAAGGCACAAAATAATGTGATGAACTACCATGATAATTAGAGAACCTTATAGTACTAGGTAAATAGTATTTGGATTAGCACACAATAATTGGCATATAGAGAAAACTTATCCATCAATATTAACAAGTATTGGTATTAAACATACATTTTATGTTTGATAAACCCTCAAAATATCATTATTCTTAACTTGTGGAACAACTAAACTTTCCCTAAATGATTCAAGTCTTAATTCTCAAAATATTGAAGGTCTGAAGTCTTGAAAGTTGTGATCATCATGTCAAAAGGACTCAAGGTCGTGATTTCAAAATTCGTCTTGCATGCACAAATTTACTAGAATAACATATTCCTTCCAGTAAATTATTCAATGTTTCACAAACAACACCCTTTTTATTTCTATGTGTACTTTGAGGGATCTTCCCGAGCAGAAGAACCCTAGGGCATTATGTCGTGGGAGCTCCTTCAATTTTATATGTTCCCATGGAAATATTTCTTTTTTACGAAATGGGAAAGAAGTGAGGAAATAAAAAGAGTTGTTTACTTAAGGGGAGGTTCCAGTACTATTGCATTCTCCTGAGGTTTGGGAACACCCTCAGGCTCATGCCTTTGGGTGCCGCTCCCTCAAAAGAACACACTCATACATGACCGCCCCCAACTCCCCCCTTGAACATTTTGAAATAACATTCATGTAACACAATGTGGGTTTGAAACCGTCTAATTTTTCATCTTTGGAGTTGTGGAAAGTCTTGTGACAATGGCATTTGAATCTAAATATCATGTTTTTCTATGATCAATGTTCTAGTCCATCTTTTGGCAATTTCTCTTCCCATAGATTGTCCCATATCGGAAAAAAAAAGAATAGGGAAAAAGTGAATATAGGTGATCAAGAGATACAAATGAGTTCTAAAGAGGGCCCCAACTAAACATAGAACTTTGAAAAGAAGGAAAATTGAGGCCAGAAACATTTGATGAAAGCTAGGCAGGGACTCTTGAAAAAGGAAAGAGAAATGGGGCAAAACCAATGAAGAAATCGAATAAATACATCTATTTTAGTATTGAATAAATTGAATAAATACATATTCCATAGTATAGGCACACCTTCAACACATGTCTATTTAATAATTTATTTGTTTGAAAAAAATTCCATGCACGAAAGTTTCCAGAATATTCTAAAAGATTTCCTATTTTTTTTGTAAAAAATACTTTTCTTTGAAAAAGGTTTTTAAGTGAAGATTTCAACATTTCTACAAATAAAGTAATTAGTGTGAAGCTCTACCCAAGGGTAGCATCAGATTGCAAATGTTATAGCAAAATGAAGCCCATACAAAATGTCACTAGCACCAAAACTTTTTTCAACCCAATTGGAGTCAAGTAAGGTTGTTCCATACATGATAAATATTGGGATTTTTCTTTGTAACCGGTCTTTCAACTTTTGAACTTCACAATCATTAATTAAACACATTAACCACATATTAGCCTAAAACATAGGTATATTTTAATTCCTACCCATGTAATATTGGCATACATAGAGATGGGTAATATGGGAAACTCACAAAAATTGTTACTTGTTAGTTTGTTGTATGAATGGCAAATAAGGGGAAAAACTTATGTCCCCACAAACTTTCATCTCGAATAAACGACTAACAAACAATTGCTTGGACCACACACCCTTCACTTCACACAAGCATAAAACACCAACCTTTTTCAAACCACACATCAGAAGGAGTATTCATTCACAACACAAGTTATTTATAATGGGGAAGAAGGTGGATGATACATATGTTGTTAAAAGAAGGTTTTATGTCCTTCTCATTGCATGACACACTCCCCAAGGTTGGAGATTCTATGGGTATGGAGTTTTACAACAGATTAAAATTAAGAACCTCCTTACAAGTAAGGAGTTTAACAACAAATTAAAAACTAGTCACCTACCTATAAAGTTCAGCTTACTTGCCTACTTACACAAAACCTGAACCCTTTGTTCAAGAAATTTCTTTCACAATTCTGGGATTGGTTCTGGTTCTGGTTCTAGCAAAGGTTACCTACATGGTCTGGACGGTCCTTGTGCCATTTGCATGAACCTGAACTCCTAGGTTTAACATTCCAAACCAGGTACCTGTCAATGGGACACTGGTTATAACCACTCCAGAACTCCTATGCATTTGTATATATATATATTCCATGAAGTTTGATTTGCTGCAGGAGGGTGTAACATATTCATTTCCATTCTTTGAAGCTTACATGTTTGTCAAGGCTTAAATATGCAACAACACAACCATGTATTGTCAAGGCTTAATTGTGCAACAACACATGCAACCATGTTCAATGTACTGAGAAGTAGTAGTTGCTCTGTACTTTCTGAATTGTTAGGTGTAAGTAATTACATGATTATTAACATGCTTTCAACATGTGTGCACTTGAAAGCAAGTCTTTTTCAGCTGCAAATTGCAACTAACTTCCATGTTTGAATATGAGAGTAAAAACTTATTATTATGTATATTATGTAAGTTGTTACTCTTGGTCTGAACAATTTGAGTTATGCCTGATGCATAAGATTTGTATGGTTTTGTTTTGGGAGAGTGCGTTTCAGATTCTGGGGTGCAGTTTATGATACTGAAATTCTTGCAAGGGACAGACAGTTGCATTAGCTAAGGTTTGAAAACAACTAGTTGCTCAAATATGTGCTTTTGGGAATTGGGATGCAGCCAATGGGGAAAAGGATGGGGATTGAGGGAGCTGAGTTATTGCATGGCATTTGTGTTTGAACATGGTTTGCATTTGCACTAGTGTTGTCTAGTTCATGACATTGAAACAAACCTTTGATTTCATTTTTTTTTTGAAAATTCGATAAAATCTTTGGTGTTCTGAGAATGGTTTTCTGGATTAATAAATGTTTCAATTCGAAAGACAAGTTTCCAAAATATTTGAAGTTGGGTCTAGTTTAAGATTGGGTTTGGTTTCATCTACGTTTGCATCAAACTTGAGCTCTACATTCCTGTGCACTATCAATGACAATCGATTTTGTTTTTCTCTCTTCTTATGTTCTCATATGGTTTCCTTTAGTTCATCATTATTTATGTCAATGTCAAATTTAATTTGACTTAATATAAATATTATGGACATAAAAAAGCACATGTTAATTTCCCTTTTTATATCCATGCTGGTGGGTAAGGAAAAGAAGTGAGATGGTTATAAGATACAAGGTAAAACTATTTGAAAAGTTAGTAAAAGAGGAGATAGTTGTTACAAAAGAAGTGAGATTGGAAATGAGGTAGCTATAAATTGTCTTTGGAATTGTCCAGGGATGACCATACAACAGATTATGCAAAATTAATTGTGCAACGAGGACCATATGAAGGATTATTTAACATATCTCATGTACTAATTTAAATTTTTTTTAAGATTGAGTTTGGTTCTATTTACATTTGCATCAAATTAAATTTTTTTTTTGGGTTGTATTCATTTTTTGCAACTTGTAGAACACCCAAGAGAAAAGATTGTGTATTAATTGCTATTTAAAGCTAATTAAAATTAATAACTTGCCTTTTTAAAAACAAGCTTGTCTATTGCACTTTTCAAGAAACTTATATGGGTAAAGAACCTATACCTATTTAAAACGGGACAATATCCTAGTCCATGTTTAGATTTCAATTTCAACAAGAGGCAATTTCATGGTGTAGACCCAAATCTAGATTTAACAAAATTAGGAACTTCCAATCTAGATACCCCACAACTTAACCTAGAACTTGAACCTGGGCAATTACATATATAATATCAAGGGATTATTTTTCCCAATTTGGTGATGTTGCTGCACTAGTGACCATCCACACGAAGATTTAGCCATGTTTGGCAGATTTAGCCACATTTGGTTGTAGACCAACTATGAAAGTAGAAAGTTATTAAAATCTGTTTATATCTTGGCCACTTGCTTGAATAATTTGTAGAAACATGGAAATTTTAAAGATTTTCTTTCGATTTTTGGCGATTTATTTTGAAAAATAGTGGAATATTTCACAAAATATTGTTTTGGGAAAAAAATTGCCAAATGGCGAAAATTCACCACCAAAAAAAAAGAGTTGATATTATTTGGTTAGAACCTTAGATTACGGATATGGCTATAACTAGATATATAATAGCAATTGACAAAATCTAGTAACTAGAACTTATGGATATCCGGCAATTGGGAAGTTGTAATAATCGACAATTTAATGTAACTGTCTCATCAGTTAAGGTAACATAACCATAATTGTGAGAAAATGTCAAAAGGTTTCTTTTCCAGTATAGTGGACTTGGTTATGTCACTCATCTCCCATGTCTAAAGTGGTGGTTGTTACTTGGATTTTTTCTTCAGAGTCACACACCATCTTTCACAGCCAACAACTTTGTAACTGACAATCTTTAGCTGCCAGCAACTGTTTACCTTAGACTAGATTATCAATGAAGCAAAAGAGAGCATTTGTTGTTCCTTTGTGATTGCGATTTAAACCTAGTTTCTTCTTGTTTCTCTCAACATCATGTAGCCAATCAAGGTAAAATGTAGCTTCTCTTGTGTGCAAAAAGGATGTAGGTTGAGTATAAGATAATCTTAACCCGACATATTTTCTGCACATCCACCAGGTTATGAGACAGATTGCAAATTAAAGCTGCTTATATCTATTTTGTGCGTGGATGAAAAGAGTCCCATATTCATTATGTGTGTGGATGAAAAGTGATTCACATTCATCTCTGTTCATGTTTGCAACCTGTTACCTGTTTGTTAGGTAATAATCCATTTTTATCCTGATGAATTCACCCAAATCTGGATGAAAACATTGATAGTGACGTACACCCATCTTGTGCAAAGAGTGACATAAAACTCTCCACTAGTGAGCCACATACCCAAACAGAAAAAAACAGAGAGTTGATTAAAATATTGCAAAAATATTTTAATTTTCAACATGCAATCTTCAAAATAGTAAAATAATTCTTCAACTATGAAATGTTGAACTTGTCCTGGTACATACTACATAATATTTCATGTTTATAACAATGGGTCCCTGTTCATTAAGTGATGATGACAATCATGATAAATTCGGCCAAATCTTGATGAAATTCATAGTGAACTACGTGGTACCCATGTTGTGGAGGAGTGACGTAACACTCTCCAGTATGAGCCACATACCAAGGAAGAAGGGACATGGCTGTTTCAGGGTATATATGCAATACTGGGTACTACTGATCTGCACAGATTTTGGTGAAGCTGTACTACACATAATATTGTGCCAGAGTCGAATGTTATTACAGCAGTCGAGGATCCACAGAAAACCTCCAGCTTCAGAAAAAAAAAAGGCTCAGACTGATCTCAATTCATGTACTGATTTGGCTCAAGCTGTACCACATACATCCATATATATATATATATATATATTATATGCCAGAGAGTAGTCAAATATAAATATAGCGGTTGAGGATTTTGAGCAGAACCCTTTGGATTCAGAAAAGCTCTGATCTCTCAGTTCATGATTAAAACTTACATACCATATTACATTACAGACAGGTAGTTGTTGCATTTTGACCACTACAGTAGAGCAGTCCTGATCCTCTCTATCCCCAGTGACCTAACCCACCCGTGTTGTGCGGTTACTTGAATTTGTAAAGAATCGGCACTTCAGGTTTTTTTTTTAATGATTTGGGGAATTAGAGAAGTGCCAGTTCTGATTCTTTAAAAAAAATCATAATTGAAGAACTCATGTTCATACTGGCCAATCTGAAAACCACCTTAAAGAAATTGATGGTTTCATGAAATAAACAACAAAGAACTGGCAGTTTTATTTTGATGGATTATTTTGATTTTATCAAACATTTTGAGAACTGCAGATGTATGTATGTATGTATACCAGAGGCAGGTGTTTGGTTTATGAGAACCACGGGTATGAATCCCCTAAGGACCTCCCTGCGTGATCAACCAACCCATCAGGGTCTGTATATTTGTGTTTCTAATAACCTCCTCAACACTGGACCCTAACTAACCCATATGGTTTCATGGCTCGGAGACTCTAGAGTAAAAACTCTATATGCTTTCCAGCAGCCTAGCTCATAATCAACCCACTGATTCAATAACTGCTCTGCCCAGCAATTTTGATCTTTGCATGTGACACCAGATACCATTTGACAGGGGGAAAAATAAAAATAAAATCAATTGATGACAAATTCCTATTTTGGGAATGTTGTCTTTTCAACTACACAAACTAGGCTTTGTTTGCAGTAGTTTGTACTTGTGTACACTGTACATACAGCATGGATTTTGGGAGCTGGGTGGGATTTCTAACAGTATCTTGAATCCTGATTACGTCAAGAAAGTTGTGACAAAAGGAGGTGCATAAAATTAGATAGAGAGATAGATAGAGAGAGAGAGGTTCATCCAGTTTGCAGCCAGCAGTGGCACATCATCAGGCATATATATGTTCTTGGGTTGGTGTGTCCAACTGCAGATCATGTGGTGTTTGCAGATCTCATTTCTTTGTTGGAAAAAAAGTTAGGTTTTGGACCCTTCCATCCAAACATACATAGCAGCAGCAGCTAAGCCTAGGGGCCAGATAACATCTACTACTATTTTCAGATTGCTAGGTGGATTCAATTTTTAGGTGGTAAAGTAGTGGTACCCCCAAGTTCCAATGGGTGAGTTGATATATTCATTGGTACCTATCCTGGTAATCAGGATCTATTATAAGAGAGAGAGAGAGAGAGAGAGAGAGAGAGAGTTTAATGTTGTATACAGATAAGGAGGATTATTCTTAGAAGCAAAATGATTCATGTGATCATGGATCAAAAATAAAATTTCAATACTTGGGTGATGCAACAACTCCTTCGCAAAAGAAACTAGACCAAGATTAAAAACCCTTTTCAACCCAAAACATAACACAATCCCAAAAGTGTTTGAAGTAGAAAAAAAGAAAAAAAAGGCTACTATTACCAATAATGGCCATAAACTATGGTATGGAATATTATGGAACCCTTAAACTCTCTTGACCTTGATAAAGAGAATATTTCATTACAAAAGGGTTGGGTTAGCAATGTTACATGGATATCACTTTTTGGGATATCCATCAAATAAGGATATCCACCTTTCTTTTGTTTACCGGAGAAGGATATTACATTTTTATTATTTTTTAAAATTTAGATATCTTGGTTGGGTATCAGATATTTTTAATCTGACCTGGATATTAGTGTTCCTGGATATTTTCATCATTTATTTATTAGTCGAATATCAGCAGATCTGGATATCCAAAATTCAAAAAAATTGCTTGCCAATTATGTTGGGTGCTAGTCTTTTTTTTTGGGCAAAAAATCTTCAAAAGGCAACATCCTTTTTATAAAAGGGAATATTTTGTTACAAATTGTCTCAAAAAATAAAAAAATCATGAATTAATTTTTCAAAAAAATGTAGACATAGTAATAATTACTACTGACTACAACTTTGAAAAGACCTCCAAAAATATGTCCCCAGAACAGTTTAAAATTGTATAGGGATTCTCAATCAAGAAAATGGGGGGGAAAAAAAAAAAAAACACCTAGTTTTACAAACCTAACCTAATGAGTAACCTAACCTACTTAGTAAGTACTAAGCCTGATATCCGTCTGATACCCGGAATTTGATCTGATATCCTGAATGTATATGCAACATCTTTGATATCCAACATAACTTCTAGATATCATGATGGGTGATATTCAAGAGATATCAGTTTTGATATTTGTTTGGATATCCGGTGTAAAATATATTGTGATAGCCTACCCTCAAACTCAATTACCCCAAGTCACAAAATCTAACTCTACATTAGAAAAAACGGACGACAGACTTTCAAAATTTTGACATTAGATGTTTGGATTAGTTGAGTATTTCATTTCCGAATATAACAATGTGCACATCTTTCTTTCAGGCTGTGTGAAGATTTGGATCACTGAATCTGCTGCTATCCCTGACTAGGTGTAGAGATCAGTAAGTAAAGTGCCACTGATTTTTAAGTGTTATGACCTGAAAACAAAGATTGGTCAGAAGCTGCTGCTGCTGATCAGTTTAGGTCATGGGTGGGATGATGTTCAGCTAATCAATCATACATCTAAGTACCTTCTTACCCAAACTTTCTTGTTCACCTAATCCTTTGTCAATTCACTCATGGTACCATTCAACATATGTCATCCACCTCTAAGCTAGGCTCAAACATCACAGTTAAATCCAAGTTTTTGGGTTTGGTCACTTTATCATGCTTCTTTGTTTGGCCCACTGGTAAAGCAACATTGTGTTTTTAAGAACACAAATTTTAGCATGAAAAAAAAGCCTTTCCAATAGGCAAGCATTTTTGCATTGCATGGATTTTGAGTATCTTAAGTTGTCAATCCAGTTGCCCAGGTAACTCTCTGATCCTCCAATCCTACTGACTAGCTACATAGGCTGAATTGGGAGAATAAAGTTAGCCTCAAAGTCACCCTGTCTTTGGGCCCTTGTTTGACCCTGCAATCCCTCCCTGTTTCAACCCCAATTTGAGTGTAGCCATAATAAAGTGAGTGAAAACAGTGCACTATTTCATAAAACTGGGTACCTGTTCAAAAGATTTGCACGATTTTATTCTGACAAAAACTAGTTTTGATTTTATGAAGAATATGAGCAACAGTGAATTAAGGCAAACCCAAAACTGGGGTTGAAACTACTGTTAGAGGACTGATTTAGGTGATCAAACCAGTTTGGTCCCCTCCTTTTTTTTTCTTCCCTGTTTACTATTTTGATCCCAACTTTTGATTAACTTTCCTACCCAGTTTTGGCAAAACTGGGGCCCAGTTACTCCCCAGTTTGGGGTACTTTATGAATTAACTCTAAAATGTGAGAAGGGCATTCTAGTGAGGGGCAGTTAGTTACCTATTTATTATTATATTCTACTATGGGGTTATTTTGTAGCCTATTAATTGTAATATGGGTTATCTTCTAACCTATTATGCTGAAGAGGACTAAGTCATGGGGATTGGTTTGGACTAAGTGTTTTAGGGTTAGTATATTATTGTTGTCAGAGTTTCCACATGGGGCCCTCACCAATCCTCATTGTCCATCACATGAAAACAGGAACCTATTTAATTTCCACTTGTGATGCACTGCCACTCTAGTTGACTAGGCGCTTTGTACTACTTAGCCTAGGGAGTTAGTTACAAAGAGCTCTTTTAACAAAACCCTAAATTTGCCCAAGCTGCAAACTTAAAGTTTAGGGTTGGGGGAAGAAAATGTGACCTGATACGTACATCAATTATGACCTGATAACAAGGTGCCATATAAGTTAACTGTTAATACAAAAAAATTGTGCTATTTTTGGCACAGTGGTTTTTGTTTTTATAAATTTCAATTTTGCATTGTAGCCAAGGTGGTGATCACCCATAAGCTAATTTAGCCAAATTTTTATTTAAAAAAATATTAAGAGAAACTAAAAAAATCTCCTATCTACTTTTGGCTACCCAACTTGAAACCATGTATAGACATCTGGTGATTTTTTTAGATTTTTTGAAAATTTGTTTTTCAAAGTTGGGCATTTTTTTTCAGAAAAAAAATTTATAATTGTATTTGACAGAACAATTTCCAACTTTTTTGCAATATTGTGAAATGTTGCATACAAAAAAGAAGAAGAAGGCTGCTTTGGCATGAATTAAAAAAATTCACACAAAGTTTTAAATCACTATATATGGTATAGGTCAATGATACATACCTATGCTTCTATTGCAATACATACGATACATATCCATATTCCAACTACCTAACTCTACACAAGGAAGGGCTTCTACACCTTTTTGGGGATGGCAACTATTTTATGGTGGTTATGAAGTGATTGCCTTAGGAAAGGTGAAAAAATATTTGGTCAACCTATAAACCATTGGAATTTGGCATAATATTTTTTCACATTAAAATGAACTTGATTTCTTCACAATTTTTGTTTCAAATATTTAGACCCACACCACAATTCAATGGTTTTCTAATGGGTTTATAATAGGCTTAATTTCCATTTCAAAAGTTAGTGAAGTATAAGAACGTTTAAGAACTTAAAACTGACAATTGACCTTTGTTACATATTTAAATATAAGACATATAGAATAGAAGCTCTGTAACCAAAAAGAGAGGGTCCGAAAACACACAGCACACTGACTGCTTTCAACGAACCCAGGCGTCCATGTTCTCCTGATCTACTCCACACAGTTCAGACCTTCGATCTCACACAACACACTAACTGCCTACTGACTCTTTCAGACGAACATTACAAGATCAAAGATGTATAAGTGTTTTGCTTCCACACAACAACAGAGCAATTTTTACAATATCCATCTCCTGCCTCGCCCATTCACACAGATGCCAGCAAGGGAAACTCTTTCATTACATTACAGACTATGTACATTCCCCTAAAGCACAAGCTTGCTTTTTCATCAAATGTTCACAAAAAAACACCAGATTCCCAGTGATGTCTAGTCACTCTCTCTCCAATTCCTCTGTAGTAGCTTGACCGATTACCAAGCGCAGCAGAAAGTTCTAGCATTCAGCCAAGCTATCCTAGCTAACAGAGCTTCTCATGGCTATGTCCACAAGGATCGCCTCTTCTTCCTCCCAAATCTCCCCTGATCAGCTGATCATCCTCCTCGTTTTTAGAGCTACCCAAAAGCTCACCAGACTTCCGTTAGCTTCCTCCTGAAGCCTCCCGAATCTCTTGCCATTCCGTTCAATTTGGCTCCCATCGTCTGCCACCATTGCTTGCTCCTCTCCATCAATTCAGCTCCATCCCTCCTCATAATTTCCAGCCGCCAATTTTCCTGGACCACTCAGCACACACCAGCAAATACCAAGCAAGCCATGCAACTCCATGCAGTAGTTAATGGGGCGCCGCAATAAGATGACGGCTGATCAGGCAATCTAAACCTCAAGATCAGCCAGCGTTCCACTTTGTGTGGCGACCTAATTTCGCACTATAGCTCTACAAAATTATGAATCTGAATAAGTGTAAAAGCAAATGAGCAACATTAACCGTGTTCATATGTAAGGGTGATTGCCATTGCAAATGTATAAGATTGAACTTCAAAGCATCCTATATGAAAAAAGTTTAACGACATGTAAGAGTTTTGTTCAAGATAATTAGTGCAACGAGTATAAATAAAATGCTAAACGAAAAAAATCATAATTTAAAATACCATCATAACCACATGCATTGTGAAGTATGGAAATGCATATGTGCTTTGATTTGATTTTGGCATATACATTCTTTTCCCTTGCCTCAAAACAACTGTGTCAATTTGAGGGCTAGTGAATGCCTGGTAGAAAATTGGAAAAATTGTTTCATGCTATTGAACTGTATCAATGAAAAAAAGTTGGTGTCAAAACTAGGACAAAATGACGTTTGCTTGTGAAACTAGCATATTAATGTATTCAATTGAGTTCAAAATAGTGTTGTTGATTTCTTGATTTTGAAATGAACCTTAAGTTATGGTTTTAAAGGAAAGTTCAAACCAATGTTGTGCAAGTATATCCTCAATTTGATGGTTGTGTTGATATATCATTGGATAAGGGTGTATAGATATATTCAATTTATTTACTCATTAGGTAAGTGTATATTAACACTCCAAAATTTCCATGAGGTTAAGGTCTAGGTATATAATTTTATAGCACAAGGTGTGAGTAACCTCGATCATATACCCCTTGTTGGGGGTAAAAAGTGGATATAGAGTTTAAAAATAATGTGTAACTCATCTTTTGTGTTCCAATAGGCCTTTGAATAATCTAATTTCATTAGATGTAAGTTCTACATTCTTTAATTTCTAAACATGATTCTTGTTCTTGGATTTTTTGAAAATTTTCAATGTTGTATTTTCTACTTATATTTGATTAATCATGCATGTTCTACGGTTTGAACTTTGTATGTATGTGCAATACATGTGAAAATGTCAATAATATATGAGTGTACATCATTTGTGGCTTGATTGTATCAATGTGGTAGAAATAATGTCTTTTTTTGTCAATTTTGTGACCTAGCCAAAGTGGCAATGATCCACATAACAATTTAGCCAAATTTGGCTACAAACTAAATTTGAAAATAAAATTTAAAAAAGATCTTTCTAAATGTTTGGTTACATATTTGAACCATGTATAGAAGTCGAACACATCTTTCTTAACTTTTGGTTGAAGTTTTATAATTGAAAATCTCAAAAAAAACTTGATTCTAATATTAAATTTTTTAATATAATTTTTTTGACTATATATATAGCCAACAAAAAAAGGTTGGTTAAAAAACATGATAGATCTCAAGTTTGTATACTAATTGCTATATATTCGAGTAGAATGCATAATGTTTTGCAAATATGTCCTTGTATATTTTTACACATCCCAAAACTAAAGTCTTTTCAAATGAACACATCTTGTGGACTTGAATTCTTTTAGGCACACATCCAAAACTCAAAGTAGGTGCTTGAGTAAAAACAACATTGGCATTCACCTAGACCAATACTTTTAGCCTTTTTGAGTGAGGCCACTTAGTGGCAATATTTAACCAAGATATGTTATTTTCTAATTTCGAGTCCATAATTTATTTTTAAGACATGATATCTATAATGTTTAAAAGCAACCCAAAATAAACTAAGGTTTTACCAATGTTGGTTAGTTATTGAAATAATCATTTCGTAAGTTTTTTTTTTGAAATGTTTTCTTGGGACCACACAAATGATTAATAGCAATATATAAAAAATTGGTTGTTGGGTAGGTTATCAAATAATTGATTGATAACCACTTGTTATTTTGTTGATTATTAGCTAGTTGTAAGTATTTAAAATTGAAAAATCGCTATTAATATTATTTAAAATAATTCACATTAGTGTTTAAGATGGATAACCTACCCATATCATCATCAAGTCATGCATGTAGATTATTAATTTTTTGAAATTTCAATATTAAATAATTAATAACTTAATGAATGATTCAAAAAATCAATAACTAGCTAAAAAATTATTAATAAGAATTGATAAATAGGTCAAAACTTATTAATCAACAAACATTTTTTTTTACCATGGTATTATTGTAGGTGTTGGGTTACCCAAAGTGATTTAAATTAGTCAAGCAAACTTCACACCTACAAGCAAGATAGTGGCAATGCAATGTTGCAAACTCAACAAATGACACACCATTCATGTATGAAATGTTAAATGACATAAAATTTGAGGTGGATGGCTTGCTAGCACATTATGTTAATGCACTGTTCAAGCAAATGTTTGATAGCAAAAAATCTTTTGAAATCATAGATTTACAAAATATAAAGTTTAGTGTTATGTAAAAGGTCCTAAACCTGCCTTATAATTTGATTATACACAACTCTTTTCTCCCTTCCTATTGTCTTGTCATTGTGTCGGTCATTGTTAATTGATGGTAATTATTGTCACATGGAAAAATAATGAAGGTCAATTTTAGAATGGAAATGTTACTGAATGATAGTATTGTTAGTGAATTACCTTTGGGGTAGAATAATCTAAAGTTCACTTTAGAGTAGAATTCCATTAAAAACTATTCAAATTAAAAGGTAATTCTCTTACTTTAATTAGCTTAATGGATATTTTAATAATTATCTAATTATTAGCAATAGGTTCTCATTTACTATTCCTTAGTTATTGAGGTATGAAATTACTTGGTAATTAATCCTTAAGGACAAGGTGATTGACATGAGTTTTCCAATCAACTAAAAGATGTGAAGATTTGGATGAAGGTTTAAATGTAGGAGGGGATGAGGTGTTTGACTTGTGAAGTGGAACTTTGTGGGTTCATTCTTTTACTCTTTGACCTTTCCTCATGTTCATTATCTTTTCATGTATGTTGTTCTTATGAGGTTTATAGGAAACATAGAAGAAAGTAAGGGAAGGGGAAAATTATACTTGTGTGAAGAAATAATGGAATGGGAGATGAAAGGTTGTGTCACATTTATTTTTCTTGTTTGGTTTTGTGTTGACTTTTTTGGATGTGATGAAAGTAGTTGGTATTAGTTTGATAGAGAATATTATAATTTTAAGTTTAGTTAAGTTTTCTATTCATCTTTGATTTTTTGGAATGCTCGCTCAAAATCAATAATTGAATAGTAATGACATTAAGATAGTAGTTGTAGCAAAAGGTAGCAACTACAAAAAATGAAGGTAGCTCATTAATGATGTATTTTTTCTGACAGAGGTATTGTCTGAAGACTAAATAATTGCATTCTAACCTTCCAATTCTAATTTTTAGTTTTTCAAGGAATTGCATTTTCAAATGTGTTTTTAGATTTCTTGTCTAAAAATAGGACTACCTTCCAATGGGTAGTCCATTCTTAAACGATTTTCCATATTTTGATGTTTGTTTTTTACTTTGTAGCCTTCCCCCTAAAATGGAATTCTAGTTGGCAAATCTGTAATCTTACAACCACCATCACGATTGTTCCCACTTCCCTTCCAATCAATCAAATGGAAAAAAAACTCCACAAATTTGTTCCATGGACTTGTTTGGGACAATGCTATTAAGCTTCAACAATCACACTAAATGGTTTGATGAAGAAAGTAAGTTCAATGCTTGTGTATAATCCATATTCATTTAAAAATAAATTTTCAATTTCAAGCTTTGAACTTGTATACCAAACATAAATAAGTTTTTAAATTTGTAATACAAATCAAATAATTTCAAGTTTTAAAAATTGCAAAAAAAAATATAAATTGATTGTTAGGGGAAATTTTTTTTTGTATATTTTATGAAACATGTGAAATAAGGGGTACTTTTGGTATGCTATGAAATCATAGAATATTAAGATTTTTTTTTATTAAAATTGAAAATATTTTAAAAATATTAAAAAATATTTTTGTTATAAAAAATTTAAGTACCCTATTTACATTTTAATCAATTATAAACTATATTTACTTCATTAAAGTGTACCATGTAATTTTTTGTACATCATTTGGAAAGAAATGGAAGTAACTTCTTTTGGATTGATTTCCAATCTAGATTTGCAAACTAATATTGCCAAAGGTTTTTGAGTGAAGAAATAAAGTTTTTAAAAAAAAAACTATTTCAATCAAAACTTTGATTCAACCATTGAAGTGCATACAAGAAAACCAAGATAGTTGAATTTAAAGCACAACATCAAACACCACCCTCATCAAGGCAAAAAACAACAACGTTGCAATTTTGATTACATGTACATAAGCAATTGTAACCACTTTTAAAAAAAAGAAAATTGAGAAAAAAAAACTACAAATATAATTTTTTAATATAATGTTATTTTCAAAATGTTGGTAGACATATCTTAAAAATGAAAAATCAATATAATGAATAAAGAAATCCAAAAGCATGTTGAAATACTTATAAGTAATATTTTTAAAGATATATATTTTTGACTTCATGAAAAGATTTGAAAATGACATATGTTTTGCACAAAAAATTATGTAATAATATATATTTTTTTGATAATTTAAAAAATCAATAATATTTCGAAAATAAATATAGAATAAAAATTCACCTAAGGGGGAGGGTGAGTTCTTAATGGCCCATTTGGACTCACAAGCATATTGCAACACATAAGAAATGGCTTAACATGTAAAGGCAAATGGGGATCAATTGTTAAAAAGTTCAAGAAAATCTTTGATTATATGTTTAGAACATGACACAATTAAGATTACCAGTTGATGAACCCATGATGTAACATTATATTACATTTCCTTCAAATTTTTTAACAAAAACATTTACAATGTCATTTTTCAATTCATGGAAAATTGGTTAGTTTTCAATTTATTTCACAATTGCAATCTCATGAATGAAATGATAAAAATGCAAAAGAAATGATAGATTTGACTTGGTGAAGGAAAAAGAAAAGGATGAAAATGGACTACAAGCAAATGTAGCAAGAATCAACAGTGATTTGTTTTTTAATAATGTTTTAGGTAGTTATTAGATTTTCTAACTAGCCCCAATTTACTAATACTAATGAATTCTTTCAAAATCTAGTGAAATCACTTGGCGTATAAAGACAATTTTTATTGTAGTGCATTCAACAAATGTTTTGCAAATGACAAAAAAATTTCTAAACATAATGAAATGATTTTAAATTCATGAATAAACAAACACAATTCTGAATGATGAACAATATAATTCATTAAATACAATTAATGGTGGTTTTCCAAGGTAATAAAAAACATTCATTGTTTTTTAATAACTGTTTTGGTTCCTTTTGCTATAATTACATTTGTAGCAAAGGTGATGTAAAAAGGAAGTCAAATTTTAGTAAATTTAATTGATAAAATACGTGTAACTAACTTAGTTTTGGAGCGAAAACACATGAATATTTAAGAACCCAAGCAATTTGAATATTTCAAAGTAATTATTAAAAAATCTACAACACCTAAATGGATTTGGTTAGAACAATAACAAGTAATGAATAATCACATTCACAAGAAATGTGCTTGACTTGAACTAATTGGGGGAGAATTCACCATTATTTTCATTAAGTTTAGTATGCTTTACAACACCTTGAAGGAATTTTCATCCAAATGATGTCCAATTCTTCCCCAAATTCCAAAACATAAGTCTAAGTTACAAGTTTCAACAATTGGGGGTTCATAGTATTCTATTTTAATTAATTTTATTGGAAAATTCTCAAAAGAAGAATTGTAGCCCTAGAAAAGACTTTTTCAACATCATATTAAACTCTTGAAATGGAGTTGATTTTATTCTTTTGTTGCAAATTTTAACTATGATGAATCATTTTGGAAATTTGACTCATGATTTTTCAAAAGGCCATAACTTTTGTTTCAATATTTCAAATTGGGAATGTGATATCACTTTAGTTGTTCATTTTTCAAGACCTTTTCAATAGTATAAAAAGGGCCCAATTTGGACACATTTTGGTCTTTGAAATCTTGTTCCAAAATTTCAAAACACTTAAGGTCTTCCAACTTTTGTAGTTGAACTTGGGAATCTTGAAAGTTCCTCTCCTTTATTCTTACATGTTTCCACTTTATGTAGGAGTGTGTTTGTGTTCCCTTGTGTTCATTCCATATCTTGGTCCTTTTCACAACTTGATTCCAAATGAAGCCTTGTGTTTCTTTCATCTTTGGAAGACATTTTGTTGCTCCTCCTAGGAGTTAGCCCTATACCCAAGTTAAGATTGTGACACATCAACCTATAACAATAGAACATAGTTGAACATGTAACAAACAACAATAAAGCAATCAAATAAATAGAAGAGAAAATGTCAACAATGAGTTGCAACAAAAGCCTTCTACAAATTTTTATTCTACAAAAAGCTTGGAATGTGACAAATTTGGAAAACCAATTTGCAAAAGAAAAATGAGATTGAACTTGCAAAGAAACCTTCAATGTGTAAACAAAAAAAATGTAGACAAAATTGAAAACCAAAGAACCCCAACAAATGCTCCGACCAAAAAATGCAATGCAAGGAAAAATGTAACAACTTCAAGGAGAAAGCTTTGGAGGAGACCTACACATAATACACAAGTAAAATTATTAAGGAGACAAAACGAATCTAAAGAAAACATAAAAATAAAAGAAGAAACAATTTTATAAAGAGAGATTTGACAACAAAAGAAAACTAAGTAAACTAAATTAACTAAACAAAAAACTTCAAAACCATCAACAAAACTTGAAATAAGCTTTAGAAAAGAAAGAAACCTTATAGAAAGGAGAGTGGATGCAACAATCTTGTAAAAAGGAATGTGGATGTAACAATTGTAAACATACAATTATATAAAAAAAAAGATGTAGAAAAAAGACTTGTTAGAGAAAAGTGCAAGAAAGGATTGAAGAATATTGCAATAGAATTTCAAAGAGGATTGTGAGAGAATGTAAAAGAGGTGCATGAAAGAGCTTCAAAGAAAAGTGCAAAAGGAGGCCAAGAGAGTTTCATAGAGAGGAATGCAAGAGAGCTTCATGCACAAGAGAGCTTCATAGAGATAAAACACTGATAACACTGAGCACTATCATGATTCCAAAACCGCCGACTACCAGCAGAACCAAGTATGCAAGTATGCGCTGCTAACTCTTACTATGTGTGAATGAACGCAACATTGCCAGTGCGATAGGTACCTACTTGCAGGTATGTATCAGTAGGGCGTGAGCTCATGATGATGTTAAGGGCCATTGCTCTAGCAGTTCTTGCCCTAGTTGTGAGGGCTGCATAACGACGGTACATTTTATAATTTTGAGAAGCAAGTTGCAACTGAAGAAACTTTGGGGTTTTGGCTCTGCTGCTAGTTGAAAGGTGCTAGTTCAACTAGAATCATTAATCAACCCAAGGTGGATTGGGATGTGTATAGGGGCTATTTGAGTAAATGAAATTTGGAAGTACTTAAGTGGGTCCCCACTCCCAAGTTCTCTACTCTCTCTCTCCTTTTATTCCCCCACTCAAACCTGTCCCCCTTCTTTAACTGGTAGATTCCTTACTTGTTGACATTGTCTACTATGCCTGGCACTTCAAGCTGGCAAACTAACTTACACATTTTCTAACCCTGTATAGCGCTTGCCCTTAATTACCTTGTCTGGGTCCCAAAGCCTCATGGAGGTAGAATCTGCATCTCTCCTGGCTTTGTGCTAGAATCTTTTGATGCAGGGGAGTGGAGCAAAGATCTGTGGTCCAAGGAGTAACTAACTTAACTCAAACCAAATCAGCGATGTTGGATACTTGCTAGCTGGTAGGTTATTGCAACTTGGAAGTGTTGAAAATCAAAGCATGTGACCAATGAATTTGTATGGCAGGCTACTAAACCTGAAAAACCCTAAGTCTTTAAGGTTACAACTTTAAACCCTAAACCCCATCTCCTTGCTTTGTGCTAGACATGTTTCTGTTCCAGTTTTGAAGTCACAAATGTTAAACTGACAGAAAAATAAATATTGGACAACCTCACCCAATATGACATCTCTATTTCTTTTGTTGCATCCATGATTGCACAAGTTACCTAAAGGGAGTTTGCATCAAATTCTTCATTCTTGTTCTTCTTGCATGGTAAATGGGTTTGTGAGAAAAGACCGTGGTGGTCACGTGCAGTACACAGTATTGTAAATCTTGTGGGGGCCAGAGGTGGGAGGGAAGACATGGGGGAGGAGATCACATAACCCTACTAGTAACCCTTGGTTCCATGTTGGTAATCATAGGGACCCATCTTGTAAACCTTCTTACTTCCAGCTGACATTAGTAGGCATTACCTACCTATGTAAGTGGGCAATTATCACACATAAAAAGGTTGGGAATGCAAGTGGTTCCCAATTCCTAGGCAGGTAAGTAAATAGGTAAGGGAACTTGATGGCTACTAAGTAGATATATACGGCCACAGTGATCCAGCACCCACCAGCGCACCATCCACTGGATGTCCGTTATTACTCAGTTGTGGATGAAACTCAACTGAGTTAATATTTGGTTTCATCTTGGTAACCAATTCTGCAAGAAATAGGTCTCATATACAGGCACATAGGTAGGAAAAATAGGCAACTTCTGGTAAGTAGATGGTTTATACATAGTAAGGGCTGTTTTTACTACCTACCTACTAACAACCTGCTTGTGAGTTGATAGTAGGTAGGTAGAGAAAAAAGTAACTGAGCTAAGCACCACGGTTAGCTAGAGAACTAGAACCCAACAGAAAACTGTTTTCTGACCACTTACCATTCATCCTTCATGGTGCGCTGGTGGGTGCTGGTTCACTGTGGCTGATAGATACATATTGTGGATAGATAATACATTAATACATCATTAACCACTGTGGTTAGCTATATGGGAGAGCAATTCAGCCAAAAAAAAGTGTTTCCTCTTCACATACTGCATGGTGCACTGGCGGGCACTGGTTCACCCTCGCTGGAGGGGGAGGAGGGGATGTGCTCCAACTGACAAGCTGACCATGTGCCTTGGCATCAAAGAATAACAAATATGTAAGGCTGCAAAATCTCCACGCATAATAGTTTCCATATGGTCTTTTCCGCATTGTTGTAGCCCCCTTTCAAGGCACAATGGGGGTTCTACCAGACCTAAAATTGGGCAGGTGTACCAAGACTTATCATCTATGAGACCATTCTGCAGAATCCACATGACAATTGTGTAAATCCACACAAATAGTATTGTGTAAATCCATGGAAACCATTATGTAACGGAGGGTGCTGGGTACAACTCATTGTGCCTGTTTTGCTGACCATTCCAAAAATTCAGTCTCACCCTCCTACTACTGGGCTTGCCCAAATTCCTCACAGGCACCTTGCTGGGCACAATGGCTCTGTCCTAGCATGCTCCATAATACATAACAATCAACAAAATTATGCATGGTCAGTTGTTGAACGACAACCAAATCCGAAGCACAGAAGCAAGCAAGGAAGGCAGGCAGGCAGGCAGGCAAGAGAAGCAGGCTCGTTTCGGGCTTAGCATGTTGAATGTCAGCTGAAAACCTGTCAGACCTGATGGGTGCATTTTTGTCAGTATTGTGTAGGCTAACAAGTGCCTAGATGAATGGTGTTGTAATTTTGTGACTTTCTCATGTCCAAACCCAAATTGGCAATTTACGGCAAAAACTAATTTATCATGGACAAACTCACTGGACCAGCTCATATATTGTGGGCCAGTATGTACATCACATGGAATGAATTGTCCTTATCTTAAATGGTGACATCTTGTCGGGTTCTTGAGAATAGACAATATTTTCTTAGTCCGGTTCTATTGAAGAAATGGCAAAGGCATAATAAAATGTGGTATTTGAAGTCTCTATAGGCTCACATGAAGAATTAGAAGGAAGAAAAGAAAACAGTACCTGGGTTTGTTGCAATTTTCATGCAAATTATTAATTACAACTATTATAATTCTAATGATTCTTGGGCAAACACAGGGTTTGGCTCCCAAGTAAAACTGATGTTTTGCAGATACCTTTAGTATTGCATAGTACGTGTACAAAACACACAAAAGCTGACTTTTACAGAATTTTGAGCCAAAATCCTGAACATTTTGATCTGATATGAAACAAAAAATCCATACTTAAATAATATTAAGGGATAAGTGTTCATCCTTGCCGAGAGATCCATACTACATGTTTATGGATTGAGACATTGAGGCTAGCCTTAATTGTTGTGCTTGAAAGCCTTTTCCCCATGACGTAGGGCAGACCTGATTTTCCAAGGTGGGTTCCATATGTCAAGTTTGGTATCTTAAGAGTAGATCCCTAGAGAATTTTCAACCCAACACTATAAAATTTAGTGTTTGTGTGACATTTTGGTGTGTGACCCACCCTATTAGCTGCACAATATTCCTCTGCCTTGACTTGTTTCACAAATTTCACCTTTAGTCTCATTTGTACTGAGAAATTGGAAGTTGTAATAATTTCATACCTTCATCCTTATCCAAGAAGGTGAAAAAATATGTTGCAACCCATTTGCCCAAATTGTATTTTTTATATTTATAAAGTATTTTAGCATTTTTTGTTTGAGAACATTTAGTCCAATAATTGGAACCGATGATTTTTTTTTCCTGATAAAATTTTGTCTTTTTTTTTGACAAAAGCATTTAGAAATCCATGGTATGATGTATACACTTTGTGTCAAAACTAAAAGTACATATAAGATCAAAAGTAGTAACACATAAAATTTCACTCATTTTGAGTTTTTTAAAAAAATTATTAAATTGATTTGGGTTTTAAAATTAAGATCAATTATATAAACCATGAATATAAAATTGATTCATAATTGTATCTTTATGTAAGTGTGCATCAATAATTTTATAAATATTATTTAAACAACAAAATATCATTTTTTATTAATTTAAAAATTCAACTTTACTTTTGTAGAATGATAAAAACAATATTCAACCCAATTACATTTTTAATGGAAGAACATTTTACAATTTAAAAATATTATAATGATCAACATTACAATAACATAATGTACTACCAAATGTTTCTGTGTTATTTAATATAAAGTTCTTAACTTTATGACAAATGGAAATTTTTGATTGGGAGATTATTCATTATGGTGGTTTCTTTGTATGTGCAAAGTTTTATGAACAAATTCTCATTAAGACTAATATTTTTTAGTCTTTTTTTTGACATTGCAATGTTTATGGCACACTATTGCAAATTAAAATGTATTTCAATTGACAATCAAATTGTTGATATGTGCACCAATTTCACAACATTATCACAATTCACAATTTAAGATGTTATCCACTTTTAATTGCACATTTCTATTAAAAAAACCCTTCTCCAAATATTTATAAAACACATTAAAAATGTGTTGCAATGAAAAATGTTAAATTACGACCTCTTTTTGTTTACATCTTTCAAAGAAATATTATTGGTTGCAAAGAGAATTGGAACATATATAATGGAGGACTTCTCAATAGGTAGTCTGATTCAGATTCCAGTTCTCAGAGGAGCTTGGTAGTTGGTACCAGTGTTCCTGTTGGCTAGTTCTTCCTCTCGAGGAGAATTTCTTATTTTGGTTGTGGTAGAGATGGGTAAAGGCTCATGCACTGGGTGTGTGTTGATCTCTTCCTAAGATATATATCTATACAATGTGCCTTATCTGTAGGTTATTAATTAAAAATAATAATCCTAAAACAGCAAGGAAATTTGTGTGTTTTCTGACTAGTGATAATCAGAAATTTCCTTTTTTGGCGAAATTTTAAACAGAAAATGCACAAAAAAGTGGGTTTTAAAGATGTCTCAGTGCCAGATTTCAAAGAAAAAAAATAATAGAAATTTCCAGATTTGCAACTATGCAAATTAATGATTTTACTTCTGTATCTTGTTTACAGCCAAATTCGGCTAAATTTTTTTACATGGACTATCAGCACTTCAGCTACCTACATCACCAAACTGGAAAAGAAAAGAAAAGAAAGAAGAATGGTTAGAATCCTAGGTATCCTCCTTGACAGATCACATCTGCAGCCAAATTACCTTAAACCCAAAATGAGAATGTTGTTGAGAGAAAAAGTCTTTGATGACTGACCCGACCCACCCCAACACTGTAAACACAATCCATCAAGAATCAGGATGTAGTACAAGACTAATAATACCTGCAAGGTTGCAATTTGCTACTGGTCAGCCCTTCTTCCTCTCCTGCAGGCTTCAGGTGATCCACTACTTAGATTTATCATTTAGCTTCATAATCATGTGTGTTTTTTGAAAAAAAAAAAACAAAGTACTACAGAGTTATATAATTGAATTACAGAAGTGTAAAAAAACATGCTCAGAACCTTCCACCCACTTCTTCTTACTCAAGTTGCTGATTAGGTCAGGAATAGCAAGTTCTGATCAGACCATGGTTAAAAAAGAGAAAATGTTGTAGGAAACTAGGACTGTCACTAGTTATTAATAAATTAGTCTATCTTATATGCAAAAGGAATGGGTGAGCATGACAGCTCTGAGAACATAAAGGATGCAATTTGTTAAATGGGGTTTTTCAAACAGGTGGAAAGCTGAAGATGATCTGACAAGAATTGCAATTGGATATGAGCATTTGAAAATCACTAGTTTAAAAAACTTTTTTGTTTTGATTCCTGACAATTAAAATGTACCAATTTTTATTTATTTATGGTTGAAGCCAGGACCCCATTTGTAACATGCAGCAGATCCAGAGTTCTGGATCAGCTCCTTAAGCCAGAGTGAAGTGGGATTTCTACTGACAAAGATTACACCCTTTATTTAATTATTTTTTTAATAAAAAAAGGAAATAGTTTAATAATTATTAGTGGATTCTTCTCATCATCTAGACCTGACAAGGATTGCCAGACTTCAGCAGCAGCAGCAGCAGCAGCAGGAGGAAGAAGGAGCAAAACAAAATTTCAGAATTTTAGCCTGCAGACACACACTACTGTTTTGCAACAGCCTGTTAATACTTGTGTGTAAGTAGCCAATTTTTTTGCTGCAACTGCAGCTGCTTAAAGCTTCTGTCCAAGTTTCTGTTGCATGGGCAGCATGGAAGTAGTGTGAGTACATAATATATATATATTGTGAAGCTCCACCTGCACTCAATGGTTAAGTTAGCTGAGTCTAGTTTAAGTACAAGCTGAGGAAAGCTTCACCATAGCGTATCATTCATTAATGGAAGGTTTGACACTCAGTTGTTGTTGCATTGATATGGTTTGGAAGGTTATTATTATTATAACCTTTGAGTTTATTCATTCAGTTACACATACATATATGACTTTATAGGTGAAGGGTCCTTTGGTTTTCACCAACTTACTTTTATTGCCATCAGCAGCAGCCGTTTGATTGTTTTCCACCTTGGGTGGGCCGGTGGGCGAGCTGCCCTTTATTTCAGGAATGCTCCACACCTCTTGGGTAACATCCGAGCGTTGAGCAATTGCGGCAGAAAATTATTAAAGAATGTATTAATTTCCATGTCTTCTCTGGGAATCTATACCAGACAGCAATAGAAAAATCAAAATGCCTGCCTGCCAGAGCAAAATGCCGACCTCAGCCCCACTGAACCTTAGCCCACTGATACCTTAGCCCATTTTTTGATACAAGGTGTTACCTATTGTGAACTGAGAGTTCCATATTTTGGGAGCTTCATGGAACATCTCCTATTTCAAGTCTGGTGCCGATTCTGGAAGTATGCAGAGATCATTTTGTGGTCGGACATTTTGAGAAATTTTCACCAGGTGCTGATGTGAACTGTGAGTTTCATTTTTTGGGTTTATCATGCAACATTTTCCTATGTTAACTAAATTTGCTGGTTCCCTGACTCTGAAATGATGCAGAAGAGTTCATTTTGGCCCTACATTTTGATGAATGTTTACTAGGTGCTGTTGTGAATTGTGAGTACATTTTTGGGGGACTTTCCTATTTTAACTCTTGCTGGTATGTACTATGAACTTGCCATATGTAAGGTGGCACAAAGCCCAGACTTTTTTATAAAAAAAACTTTTCCCTCAACTTTGTGACATCGTCAAAGTGTTGATCATCATAAGATGATTTAGCCAGATTTGGCAATAAGAAAATATGAAAGAAAAACAAAATCTAGCATTCTTCTATGATTTTTGGCTACCTGCTGGAACATAGGATAGAATCTGATAATTATTTTATCAATATTGCGTGACTCAGAAAATACTAAAAAATTGCCATTTGGTGGAATTTTGGCCAAAAGCAAAAGCTCGGGCAGAACTTGATGCCATGGCCTGCTAATTAGCACCACTAATAAGTTTAACCTGTGAATTAAGCTATTTAGCAGTTAGGGTTAGAGTCACCCATGTATATAGAGATAGTAAATGTGTTTTAACCCTTGAGTGAGTTGTAGAATTCCTTGTATAGCATGGCTTAAATTATAGCCAGTAGCTGGAATTAGAAACTTAATATTTGAACGGGTCACAGTTTTTATATTTGGTCCAATGTGAATTACAACAACCTACCGTACCCTAAGGGCAGTTTCATCATTAAATAATCCCCAAAATAGTGAAATGAAATTTTGTGAAAATGTGAAGTTGACATGTTGAAAATCATCATGATTATCATAGGCTGCACCTTGAATAATTTCACTACTCATATCACAATATCATAAGTAGATGATGGAAAAAATTATAATTTCAATTTATTTTTAAAAAATCATTTTTTGAAAAGAAATAATTATTCGAATTGTCAATGTGGAAACTGACCCTAGGTTACATTATTGTGAATCGGTTTGTGTTCTTTAGAGTTTTGGGGGGCTATTAGTCATTATCAGTGTGGGGGTGGTTCTTTGCTTTTGTAAATAATCCCAGGTTCCATGCATTTGAAAATTTTAGAATGAAAGAGTCATCAATTCTGGTATTGCAAAACCTCAAAGAATCATCAAGTTTCCTGAAAGAATTGGAGGTTTTTCTAAGTTGTTATTTCACTTTATTCCAAAAATGAAAAATTGTGGTGATATATAATAATTGGGTATTTTATTATTTGATAACTACAATTGTATATCAGAATTGAGTATCCGATTATTTTCTAATTGTAGTTATCAACTCTGATACCCAGATTGATACTTGCCAAGGGTTTGATGCAATTTCTAATACCCATTCCAAACAAGTTAATATTGCGGGTGTTGTACTAATATTTCCCTTTTCACATACCTGTTGTGTATTGTATTGAGTACTTCCATACCAGCTTGGTATTGGTATTTAATCAATTTTGACACTTTCATCTCACCTGGTCCTGGTATTGGCCCCAATGGTTTTCCCCAGTGAGGTAGGTATAAACCAGTGTTGCCCAGATATATCAAAAATTCTGGATATGAACCCGGATGTACCTAGATACGCATATAGTCATATCTGGAATTTGGTTTTTTTCAAATATTCATCTTTATACATATCTAGCATAAAACGGTCATGCAATAACTGGTGCTCATCCAAATCTGGGCAAGAATTGCCCATACCAGTATGCACATTTGGGCACTCATGGATGGATATGCCTGGATATGCATAATATGAATATGCATATGCATATTCAACACATAACTAGTGCATTTTGGCACATGATTGGTTAGGGATTAGGGTTAGGGTTAGATCGAGATGGAGCTTGTGGCATTTAGGGTTTAGTGATCTAGCTTCATCATCCTTGTGTGGCTTCTCATCTGATGCTCCCAAGGTTGAGGAAGCACGATTCTTGACTTGACCAACTTTTTCTTTTGTAGCTTGAGTTGTTTCAAACACCTTCTGAGTAGCAGTGTCCTTTGTTGCTCTCTATGAGGTCGAAGGTCTCAAGTTGAAAGTGTGAGGTTGAAGTTCAAAGGTTTGAAGTCAAGGTCATTATGTTAGGTTAGAAGTTTGACAAAGTTGAAGGTATGAGCTTTAAGCATCTAAGTGCTCTTTTTGTGAGGTTTAAGGTTTAAAGTCAAAGCCTTCTTTTCTTTCGCTTTGTTGTTTTGTTTGGTTTGTAGTTATTTTCTAGAGTAAGTGTATGCAGTAGTGGCAATAGTGGATTTGTACAAGGATTTCGTGCCTTGGAGCCAAAGTTCTCGCATTTTGTGGTGTAAACATGATGATGACAATCAAGTTTTTCTTGATGCAAAGATTGAAGTTGGGTTCAAGTTCTTAGTGGAGAGACATATCTCACATGTGTAGCTAGTTAAAGCCATCCAACTTGATCAAGGTAAGTATCCATCCATCCCATTTCTTACCCCCCCAAAAAAGGACCC
>Ga0116231_10002029_pt1 | contig 42328 bp, 32 predicted proteins | sample S1TSphgellanicum_2_FD_89695 | JGI IMG/M metagenome (GOLD analysis project Ga0116231, IMG submission 89695) | Host-associated microbial communities from peat moss isolated from Minnesota, USA - S1T2_Fd - Sphagnum magellanicum MG | ecosystem: Host-associated > Plants > Peat moss > Unclassified... | reverse complement strand
GGGGGGGGGGGGGGGGGGGGGGGGGGGGGGGGGGGGGGGGGGGGGGGTGGGGGGGGGGTCGACGGGTGTTGTTTTTTTGTTTTCTTTTTTTTTTTTTTTTTTTTGGTTGGCGAATTTTCGCAACTTGGAGAATTTTTTAAAGAAAATGACCACAAAAAATAATTAAAAATGGAAGATTTTGTGCTTAATAGGGATTATTAGGGATTTTTTGCGCCATTTTTTGAAATAAAATTAATTACATTAATCACATCTAGACCTAGGCACTCCCTTGGTTGTCACTTGTAGCCATTTAATACTAATTAATTAATGTTATGAATCCTAGTTAATGGACCTATTTGAAGAATTTGAAAAAAAAAAAAACTCTTTATGTTTTGAAAGCTCTTTCTTTTAGTTGAAAGTTTCACGTTTTGAATTTTTTTTCCTTTCACAACAAGATACCTTATGAAAGGCATTTCTTTTTGTCCTTCTTTTTGCATTCAAGTTCATAAAGAATCTCTTTAGTTTTTTTTCATGGTGGTTGTGTGCACTAGTATGCATTTTTTAGCTACTCTTAATGGTCACTTTTATATAACCATATACGACGTGAGAAAAGGATCCATTGGTTCACATTTTGGAACTCTTCTTCATTGTCATTAATTTGCATAATTGTGTAATTGTGCAGGAAAGTTAATTCTATTTGTCTACCCTAGTTAATGGAGAGAAACCAATTTTCAATTGAAGAGAGAAGTTTAAGGAAGGGTTTGAGAAATCAAAGCGACACCTTTAAGTTTAATGTCATGGGTTTATATTCAAGAATGAATATGTGAGTTTTATTGGGTGTTTGCAAACCCTTGTGAATGGACTTATACATGTAAACAATGAAGATTTGCTACCACTCAACCGTGACAATTATAATGTCCTATACCCACAACTATGATGTACCTACCTCCTTATAATTCTAGCTAGCTTTAAGCCAAATAAACATTAAATATAAACATGAAAACAAGTAGTAACAATCTTGTTGTGAAAGATTTTGTGCTCATAAATGGTTTTGTTGTGGACGTAAATACAATAGCAACAAATTAGAATAAGGACTTCAATGCTGATGAAAAATTATTCAAGGGCAAAATATTCCTATGGTCATGGTGCGTATGATGACCAATTAAATCTTTTTTTATTCTTTTTAAACATTGCTAACATTGAATTACAAGCTTGTTTTGGATATCTTACATAACATTGGATTTTTCATTTGAATTCTAAGACTTTGGAAAATGTAAAAGATACATAACTTTTGGTTTATCATTGAATTAACATCCATTTAAACAAAAATGTTACATAACATTTATTATGTGAATACAAATCCATTTTAAACAAATTTTAATTAACAAAGATTCAGTTTCAAGTGTGAAAGGTCTTTAATGTATATTAATGTTTGGAGGGTACTTTCTTTAACCAAGATATCATCAAGGTAAAACTTAATAAAAACTATCTTCATATTGAAAATATATTTCACTTACCTTAACTTAGTTTGGGGGAATGTGTATTATATACATGGAATCAAGTTCAATTTCAAATTGAGCCCATTGGTCTTTTGAATTTGGAAATTTGGGCCAAAATTGGAACCTCAAGGTTTACAAATTTGACAAATCAAGCTCAAACTCACACTTGGAAAACCTACCGATAACTTTTTGATGTCAAAACTAGGATTAAAGATTCTTTTGAAAAGGAAAAATTAGTCAACATTTGTGTTTTATCCTCGGATTTGAGTTTTGGTAAATACTAGTGTTTTTTTGGGTGAATTTTCACATTTTTTGAACCTAATAAAAATGATGTTGAATAAAGCAATTTTGTGAAAAAGGCCCTATTTTTTAGATTTCTATCAAAAATAATAAATAAATAATTTGAACATCTAACAAAAATATAAATGATTATTTTTTAAATACTTTGATATATGGTATGTAACCAAATTTGGTTAAATCTTCTTGATGATGATTGTTATTTTTGGTTACATCACAAAAAATGGAATTAAAAATAAAATAAAATGGGTACCCTTACATTTAAGGATATTTTTGAAAAAAATAGGATAGGACGTGTTTTGCTTTATGAAAATTTATATTTGACCAAAAAAAAAATCTTATTTTGTTTTATTCTCGATCATTTATTTTTTTGTTGTTATTTTGATCATTTCCTTTTTAAAATGCTATAACTAAAATTGAAAATGGATTTAATGTTAATGTCCATGTCAATATGTTAACATATGGTTTCAATACATATTTGGTTGGTAATTTATTTGATGATCTTAAATATGAACAATTGTATACAAAGAATTTTTTTGAATATCTTAACATTTGCTTGTTAACTATCACATGAAGTTTGATTTAAGCAAAATTGTCCTAGGTGCAAACACGCAAACACAACCCACACCCACACCCTTTTGTGGTGTGGTTATTAAAAAAATAGTGGAAGGTTTTGTTTAATGTCCCTACTTTTGTTATATTTTTTCTTTACAAATTAATCAAATTTCAATTAAATTAACTAAATAAATTACAAGTTCAAGTCAAAATAAGTTTAAATAAAATTTCCAAATTGTGATAAAAATTTTAATCAAAAATTTCAAATTTGTACTACATTCATAGTGATTTTTTTATTATAAAAATTATGTTATAATTCTTAAAATTTGGTATTAGAACATCAAAATTGATGATAAATAGTAACTCATTGAAAGCGTAAAAAGTTAGATTCAAAAACCTTTAAAATCTTGTGTCAATTAATCTTCCAAAGGGATTATAGGGGTTGGTTATAATGTTAAGAAAGTCTTTTTGGACATGCATTTTTGGAATGCTTCAAACTTTACAACAAGTTTTATCAATAGGTATTAAATGATAATACATCAATATATTTTCATTTCACAATAAATTTTCACATGACTATTTTCCTTTTACACAATTTTAAAGGTTGGTTATGATGCCAATGGGTTGTGTTTTTGTGACACATTGTATTACAAAGTATGCACAACAAACAAATGCACATACATGATCATATGAAAATTCTTGCCACATGTTCTTGATGATATAATAATTATAAACAACAACATATGAACATTAGTGATTTTTTTCAATTTTATAATGTTTCATCATTGGTTAGCATCCCAAAAAGGTTTTAGAGTTAAGTGGTAACATGATAAATATGATAGTTTTAAAAAATTGGAATTTAGCTACCATTCAATGACCATTTAAATCTAATGAACCTAATCCAAAATCCTTGGTTTTTGGTGATTTTTTTCGAAAGTTCTCTAAAAAAAACCTTTGTGGGGGTCACAACCCCAATTTTATTTTTATTTTTTTGGTGAAATTTTCCCCCAAAAAATGTTTAAAAACATGTGTTTCCCCCCCATGAATAACAATTAACCCTACGAGATTTGGAAATGCCATCTATTTTAAAATAATAAGATTTTTCAATAAATCCACCATTTGCCATGTTTACCATCACGACACATTTGAAAAAATGAAATTATGTATATCAAAATCAAATTTCAATCATAGCCAGTTGCATGTTTTTCTCATGAGTAAGATCATGGCAAGGATTGAGGACTATGGTATGCAGTAGTTCAAAAGGGTTTGTGAAAAACAAATGATATCATTTGACAATTAAAAAACAAAACACATGGTCCATATTTGGAACAAAATAACAAAAATGAAATGTATATTAAACCTTATGAGTTTTATCAATTTCTTTGCATGCCTAAACATGCAAGTTCACAAAAAAGTTTTCATAGTCATTAAATTATTAAAACCCCATGACCGAGGAAAAAGCTCTAGATTAATCAAAGATTTTTTAATGTCAATTGAAGAATCTCACAATTAAAAATAATGATTATGTTTGTTAACAAAAAACTCATGATTGAAGGCAAAAGAACATGTTATTCTTAAAATTACAAATATTTGACTTTAAAACCTCAAAATCCCACTTCAATTTTAACACAAACACATACATGTGATTTTCAAAGGTTTCATATAAATTTATTCTTTAAACTATTTTTCTTTCTTAAGAAGTCTTGGGAGAAATAAAATAATGTTACATACAAATGTGTATCCTTCCAATTATGACCATCTCCAAACATTCTTCCTTGTGAGAAAATCAAAATACCTATTGAAAGAAGTGAAAAAAGAAATATTGAAAAAACCCATTGTGTTTCCATAAAAATAAAGCATGAAAAGGATGGGGTGAAAGCATGATCAATTAGACATTCCATGATACTTGTCTACATAAATGGAAACAACCATAAATTAATACACCTTCATATAGTAAAATTTAAAATATTATTTATTCCAATGATCAATATGGGCATGTTCTTTGACTTTATGTCAATGATATAAAAAAATTACATGTTCAATGTCCATTTAAGTGGATTTTTTTCTACTTTCTAGGCACTTGTTTCATAAAAAGTAGGCTTAAAGTAGGAGAAATATTGGATTTTTTTACTTTTTTGGATATTGTTGCTCTCAAATAAATGTGCTTTCAACTTTTACTTCAAAAGTAATAATATATCAAGTTTTTTAATGTAAAAGTATTTTTTACACATTTTGGCTAGTATGTTTCAAAAATATTTTTAACCTATTTTTATTATACGAAAGTTTCCCAAACTTTGTATAAAATAAACTATAAACTCACTATTGAACAACATGATGGTTTGATAATGATTCAAAACATTTTGATTCTACTTTCTTGCATTTATGTGCAAAAATATGATTGCATGAACGATAACTATTTTTTGTGTTTATTTGATCGTTCTGTCACCTAATGTTGGTTGTAGAAAGTATTATTATTTTGGAAAGATGTTTTTCTTGTTGTTATGAATCAAGCCCCTTCACATTGACATGCTTGTGTTCCCAAGTTGCAAACTCCACAAGTATTTAGCATTATAATTATCCCAATTCCATGGATGAGTATGTAAGAAATTTCATTTGTGATTTTTCAATGTATGAATGGATGAATATGGTAAAAAATTCATGGATGAACAATTAAACTTTGATGGAATGAAGTTCATCCATGTAATTATAGTTGTTAGAAAGACCCTTTGGCTAGGGACATTGTGGTTGTTGGATGGTCTCTCATAATGATCCTTATGACTTTTTACATATTTATATATTCTAATAATGTGAATGCAATAACGGTCACATTTGGATCATTGTTATCCCCATGGTTAACCATTTTTCCAAGGCATCATGCATTTTGCAAAAAAAGTACAAAGCATTTTTTTTGTAAATATTTTACAATAGGTTGACAAAAATATTTCAAACAATATTTTTTTTAGTGAAAAAAAGTTTCTTTCAATAATCACAAAAATTGAAACTCCAAATGTAATTATTTAAGGACTATCTCCCATTAAATATATTTATTTATCCAATATCCTAATGTATATAGTTCATCATTAATGATCAACCCAACAAATATTTAGCATGAATTGTCGATGCATTTGGGAAAAAAAACCAAATTGTATAACATCAAACATATGAGATTACAACACCATAAACATTGTCAAAATCTAGCAAAAAATTTAGCCCAAAAACATTTTTTCTTAATATTTTGGCAATTGCTTTCTAGAAAAATAAAGAATTTGTGATAAAGAACTTTTTAAAATTTTGAATTCAAAATACAAATGAAAACATAAACCCAATTTGAGCAATGATGCCATTTTCACAATTTGACTATGTCAATGGAATGAGATTAAACATTATATTGATGGTCATTTTTTCGACAAATGGCTTGCCATGAATCATAAAGATTATCTAAAATTCCCACCACCCATTATGAGGTTTTGCTTGCATTTGAACCATTAAATAATTATTATCATAAAAGGATAAATAGTCATGTTTTCAAGATGAAAGATGATTCTTACAAAATATTTCATAAGAAAAATATTAATTATTTAAATGTTGAAGGTCTTTCTCATATTTGAACATACATGAACTTTAAAGGAAAAATCAATAAAAATCTCTTGGTAGCCCACTTAGATCAATATCCATGTTGAACATGGGAATTTACATTTGAATTTTTGAATTTTGTCACTTTAATTTTTAAAATTTTTAGGTCATGTATAAGCTTTGTTCTAACAAAACCATCAGAACAATAACAATTTATACAATCAAGATAATATTGGGAAGGATAATGATGAATCTTGGAGAATGAAAAAAAAAACCTTACCTCAAGTAATAAAATATGCATGAGCTTGTTTGAAGCATTATTATGATGATGAGTCTAGAGTGCTAACAAATACAAAAATGAAGATGATGAACAATTATTTAAGACCCAAACTTCATGATTGCAACAACATTTCAATTGTGAAAGTATATCAACCTTGATTAGTATAAACCAATGTATAAATTAAAATACAAATAACATTCAAGCCACTTAGTTTAAAGGCTTATGAAAATCAATGGAAAAAGTCTTATGATGTTAATGTCAATGTTATCATTGTGAAAGTTTGTAAGATTGCATTTGTGATTGTGAATGTTGATAACAAAACTGATGAAGATGAATATGATAATGACTTTTGAAGACATAAATGATGTAAACAATGAAAACTACAAGGGAAACGATGAGGAGGACCATGAGGACAAAGATGATGGTGATGAGGCCAAGTTGGTGGTGTTAACACATAGGAATGAAAAAATTATAATTATGACGATGATAATTTATCGTACTAATTAGTTTTAATGAAAATGAAAATGATGATGAATTACATGAAAGCCAATCCCCATGGTTATAACAACATCTCAACTAACAAAATATTTTAAAACTTGATTGGTGCAAACTAATCCATGAATTACAATACAAGTGCCACTCAAGCCCAATTTAGTTATGAAACTCAATTGAAAAAGTTTTATGTTGTCAATGTCATTAATGCCTTTTTAAAACATATAATAAGAATTACAACAATGAAATGTCTATTGAAGAGGTGTTGATGAACATGACTAATGGGTGTCACATGAATTGAGTTTCCATTTAAAAATTTTAAGAACACATTTGGAGCTAATGAGAATTTAGATTTAGGTTTTGTCCAATCAAATGTTCACTACAAGTTTTGTTTCAAATTTTTTTTGAATACTTTCAAATTACTTCTTCATTGTGTGTTACTTTCTCGAGCTTTATTTTTATTGTGGTTTGTTTTTACAATCCATCTTTCAAGTTGTTATTCCTTGGGACAACACTTTGGATGTCATAGTGTTAGTTATGTTATTGATTAAAAACAATTGATGCAAATTGTAAGATAATCATATTATAAAATTACAAATAAATAAACCTTAAATACAAGTTTTGTGTTAAGATTTTTATTATGAACAACATAAAAGGATAACAATAGAAAATAATATGAATTTTGCATTTCATTTTGGGAGGAATGAATGTGTGTGTGTGGGGGGGGGGAGGTTGTTTCAATGATTTTATGTTCTCACAAAAATTTAAGAAATTGCAACAATAAAAGAGAATGGAACTTTGAATATGAATTTTGCATTTGATTTGGGAGGAATGGGGGTGGGGTGGGAAGGGAGGGTTGCACAATAGGTTTTGCACCCCCATATAATATTTTTCTTTCTTAAGCAATGAGGTTTGTGACTACCTTGTAAGCTCAACAACATATCACAAAAGTTTTCTTTACACAATATACGTGTTTTTTTTTTTGGGATTCCATGGGTTTTGGTTTGGTTAAATTAAAGTTTTGGAATGCACCATGGGAAGACAAAAATTAATGAAAATATTTTCATATCATTAATGCCTCACAATTTGTTGATGCAAATTGAAAGTGCCAATAACATGTTACATATTTCAATATTATCATTAAATTTGTTATTGAACTTGGGGTGTATAGGACATGGTGAAATGTTTAATGATGTCAAACGACATGGTGGACATGTGTATTAGTGCCATGGTTATCAATGACAAATGTTAACTTATGTGAATATCAAGACCAACAAAAAAGACCGTGAGATTTCATATTCCAAATTTCCATGCATGAATGACATTCACAACATTACAAATCAATATAGATGGTTTGTTTTCACTTCAATGTGTTATCCATGAATTCCATCAATGGCTCATGACATAAGTCAAAGATGTGAAGGTAATTCCTAATGTCATTTTAATGCATTTGTGTGATTTGCATTCTTTTTAGTTTGTGGTCCAAAATACCATGCATGAATTTCTTGCTTGATTCTAATGCATATAATTTGCACCAAATGATCATGTTGTATTGTTCATCATAGGATGGTTATGTTGCTTTAACTTTGAATGGTAATTAGTACAAGAAAGTTGGGTTCATTTGGCTTGAAAATAAAAAAGCTGGGGGTTTGTTATTGTTGGGGGAAATAAGTTATTTATGCTTGTTCAAATCCACAACAAAAATCACAACATGAATATTTAAATCCATAAGAAATAAGTTCTTGTCTTCTCTTCCTTGCCAATGCAAGGAAAATGAATGATAACAACCAAAAATATCTTGGAGAAAAAAAATTCAAATAATGTGTCTTTTCATATGTAATTTAGTTTTAAAAGTATTTTTTTGGATATATAATTTAATCCAAGATGTGTCTTTTTGTATCTAAAAAAATTAGGGCAACACAAATATACATGGTTTGAAACCATAGACTCTAGATAAATCCACAGAATAGTTGACATATTATTTAAATTTGAATTCTTTTTTTGCCCCTCACCACCCCCTTTAAAAATCATAAGTATTTCAAATATTATCATAAAATGTTTTGGATGTGCAATCTCATGCAATAATGTAATAGTTTATGTAATTTAACATTTAGATGTCAAATAATTGTTTCTTTTTTCAAAGTTGAGTTCAACAATAAAAATGATAATTTATGGAAATTTTAGCTTGATATCATTTTGAAATAAAAATATTTGACAATGATGGTTGATTGTTGCTATAAATGTCCACAAAAATATTTCATTAAAAGAGAAATACGATGTACTACACAACATCCTATATCCTCATCACAATTTTTAATTACAATAGAAACTCCATTTTATTTAACAATTTAATTGAGTTGTAATAAGAATTGGAAATGTGTTTACTTACCTAAATAAGCAGGTAAATAATAAATAAATCATCTACTTATTAGATAATGAATAATTTTTTTTAAAAAAAAAACAAAAGAACAATAAACCTTAAATATAACCTACATGATGAAACCTTGGCAAGTTCCATTAAAAGAAAAGCATCTCACAAGGGGGGAAAGAAGGAACAAAAAGAAAGGACCCAAGTCCAAGCCAAAATAACAAAACCCAAAGTGTGTCACAAAAAAGCGAAGTTAGAACAATCATGTTCCAAAACACCCAATAATCACAAGAAACACATTAAAAAAGAGAAAAGGATGAAACTTGAAAGGGTGGAAAGCTTAGAAGAAGAGCCTTCACTTGCAATGATAAGTGCATTTCAAAATAGAGATGGCTTGAGCTCTTTGCAAAGCTAGTGACTATGCCTTCTCCTTCAAACCTACATGTAGTTATATATTAAGTTTCCATTTAAATTTATTTTTTTTTTTTGTCATTGATGGCCATGTAATTTCTTTAATTTTTGGTATTTCAATCAAGTGATGTTTAGAGAGGGACATGTAATTAGGGTTAGGGTTTTGGCTGTGAAGGAGACGAGACAAGCTCTTTGCGCTTTGTTTCTATTTTGGCAAGCGATAGTGTTGGAGGACGTTGGTATTGGTGTCCGGAGGTTCTGAAAAAACAAGAAGAAGAAGAAGAAGAAGAAGAGGAGGAGGTGGAGATGGCGATGGCTTCGCAGGAAGGGGGGCCGCCTGCGAAGACGCAAGCAGAGGTGAGGCTGCAGCAGCTGCTGGAGAAACAGCTCTCTACCACCGGCAGGTAAGCTTATCTCCTTTGAAACTCTGTTAACTCCATAATAGTGCTAGCGATTTCGAAAAGCCCTTGAAATTGCGAACGCTGTATTCTTCTTTTTTTTCTTCTTACGAGCTTTCTAGTACCGAAGATGTATAGGACGCCTCAGTTTCCTGCGGGATATGATGATTAGATAAACATTGGTCAATAAGGTTCTGGTTTAGGGTTTCTGTCTAGGTTTGTGGAGGTAGAGAAGGAGCAAGTTGTGGGTCATAAGCCTTCACAAAATGAGTCTTTTTTTTTGGTTTTTTTGGCTGCAGATTGGAGCTGGTTGATTTTGAGGAGGCCACAGAGAGCATGCGGTGCATTGGCCATGCATCGGCAGGTGTGGCGAGCTTGGCAGAGTTTAGGGAACATTCACAGCGGCAGCGACAAGCAGATGAGAAGGCTTGGGCTCTTCGTGATCTGCTCCAGTCTAAAGGCCTGTCAGAGCCTGAGATAAAGTGTGTGTTCCTTGCACCCTTGCAGTTGGTTACCATGGATCTGGAAAATTATTGTCTCTTTTGATTTCTTGTAACTTCTGGGATGCCTGGAAATTCAATTGCTACCTAAATGAGAAATCCTTTCTGTTCAATATTTTTGTTGCTTCTCCAGGGACCATTTGCAAAAGATTGGGGGAGTTGGAGTTTCACCCTCTGATTCGTCTGAAAAGGTGGGTCATGGATTTGGCTTCTTGGATATTAAATGTGGGTTTAGTTGGGCATTCCACTGGGAAGTGGGTTCCATCAACTGGAATGTTTTTTGGTGGTAATTGGAAGGTTCTATCAGGAGCAACAATTTCTCTTGTATAATGACCACATTCGCTGCAGAGGGTGCTTTTCATTGGGGAGTGGTGATTTTCTTTGCAATCTTACAAATATTTGTTAAAACTCATGATGATGCATAGGCAGGGGCCAAGCGCAAACGATATGGGCCACACCCAAGTTTTATGCAAGGAGAAAAAGCTGAGCAGCAACACTTTCTTGCACTTGGTCAGGCAGTAGACAACAGCACAGAGCAACAGCAATCAAAGCACAAAGCACACTTTGCTGAGCTGGTGGCCATGGGTAAGGAAATTTGAGGTCCCCCAAGATTGCAGATTCTGCTTACTGAAACTCTGTAAATGTCTTTCAGCCATCAGCCTTTTGAATAGACAGAAACTAAGGTTGATGTCTGTGAGGAACCTGTTGAAACTTTGCAGCTCCTGTTGGTAGCAAAGGTGGCCGCAAGCCATTCTTGGGAGTTGATCAGAGTGAGCTGCACAAGGGGGCTACCCCACAAGTAAGTAGACCACAGGGTCTTCTGCCACAAATGCAATCACAACCAAGTCTCATTTGCCCAGCCTTTGTGCTTGTAAATAATCTTGACATTGTCTTCTTGTATAGGAGTATGTCCCACTTTGGGAGGGAGCTCTACTCCTCCTCAACTGCCCAAGCTGATTGACGATTTGCTTCTGTTTCAACTGTATATAAACCTGATTTTAGAAGTGTGCTGGGGATGATCTCAAAGTTTTAATTCCTCTGTACAGCCCTCAACTCCCTCACATGGACTGTTGTAGGTACTGCCCTCCGAGGAAAACACCTTTTTCCCATGGTGGGTGTGCATTTTGTAGGAATTAGCACGCCTGACTGAAGAGGAAGGTCCCCGTACAGTGACCGAGGTTTTTGCAAGCCCAGCCCCACCACTGCTTGACATGTACACCTATCTTGAGCAAAGACAGCAGGAAGCTGTGTCATCACAAACAAAATCCACAGCCTTGGAAGAAGCCAATGAACCTGGCATGCTATCTCCTGATGACTGTACGCAAAATGTCAAGCTACAAGAAGCAAATGTTGTCTCAAATGCAAGATTTGTATTAGAAATTTCAGAGGAGGAGATCCGAGCCAATCGAATAGACGAGGAGGAGATTCGTCAGTTACCAGGTGGCAAATTTGCAAATTACACTCCTGGCTCTCCCTCTAATGTAAGCCCTCTGGACTGATCTCCATGTGACTATATTTGCTACCCAAGCCTAGAACACCACCTCTATAATCTGAAAAAGGGGGAATATTGGGGAAGTTACATGGGAGCAAGTTGTAAAATCACTTGAGTAGTGTTAAGAAGTCCACATCTCCATGTGAAATTTCCAGATGAAATTTCATGCAGTTTGGATTTCCTCTAATTTAGCCTGTGGTGGTGGTGCAGACACTGTACTTGAAAAATTTGAGGCCAGACGTCACAGAGGCAGACTTGCTTGGTATCTTCTCTCGTTTCCAAAGGGGCAGTGGGGAGAAGCTTGTACTGCGATTGATGCGTCAAGGGCGAATGAAAGGCCAGGCTTTTGTAACATTGCCTGGTATATATGCTTTTCACCTTCACAAGAGGAAAACAAAAGGCAGAGTACAGGTGCAAGTTGTATCTCAGATATGGTCATTTGTGCCAGTAAGTGTCCTTTAGAATAACAGATGGCATAAGAGAGCAAACTATTGCATATCTTTGAGCTTCAGAAAAGCTTGTGTGATGGTAAGCTTCATATCAGTTAGCTATATCTCTCAAGTGCTAGCCAACATTATGACTGAGTCTTCGCATCACTTCAATATTCTGATTGTAGAAAGTCCAGATGTGAGTGACATAGATGCAGTGTTCAGAATTACGAGTTCCAAGTGCCAATGAATAACTTTTGTGGATAATGATGACAGATACAGAGGCAGCTAAGGCAGCATTGGAGCTGTTAAATGGTTATAACCTCAGAGGGAAACCTGTGATCATTGAGTATGCACGAGGATCCAAATCCCCTTCATTGCCATTAGTTGCAAAGCCAGGTGAGAAAGCTCCAATTAGGTCAAGAAAACGGAAATCTTTGGGAAAAGATATCATCCCATAGGGCTACTCATCTAAGTTAAGTTAGAATGGTGAGCAACTTTTCTTGATGGAAAACATTCCCTAGTATGCTTCCTATACTCTCACTAGGTGAATGGTGGTGATACATTTATCACCTTCTCTGGGCACATTTAGTTTGAAACAATGGTATAGGATTCAAGGTCTTATTCAGTGTTAGCTCATTTTGAAAATGTTTCTCAAGATTGAGGGGATCCGGTTTCCTTTTTGAACCTTCAACAGCAATTATCTTCTACCTTTCCTTAGTCCTCTTTTGCACACATTATTTTGTGAATGTCAGAGTGTCACAAAAATAGGAACACATGAAATTTTGGTAATTATTTTCAATCGTATCCATGAACTATTTTTAAGCAAATGTTTTAAAATCTAAAATGCCCAAATGGAATAAGTGATGACATTTTCTGTTTACAATTAGCAGCTAGCCCAATTAAATTGTTCTCGGTGTCGACACTGGTTTAAACCTTTTTCCATGATATAAAAAACTTGGGAAAGGTGTGTGATATTGCTGCAAATTCAAGTCAAACTCTCATTGAAGGTTGTCAGAAACATTTGAAAAAAACTTATAAGAAATATTGTCATAAACTGTTGAAAATGCATGGGTGTCGGTGCTGCATATCCAATTCAATTTTCATTGGACGTTTACAAAAAAAGTTGACACAAACTAATGAGAAAATGCATGGTAAAACTTGTTTGCCAGCTTATTACAAATTTGCGAAACTACCATTTTTGGCATGATAGTACAACTCTTTGCACCATCCTGCTGGCCTTAATGACTTGCAAAAGTAAATTTATTCCTTTTCAGTGTTGCCTCTAGTCAAATGTCTTGAGCGAAATACATCAACACCACCATCTGTGCAACCATGAGTTTGCTGGTGTGGACAAGCTTAGATGTTCTGGTCTTGGGCAAGCCAAGGAATGATCATATGGGTTTTGTTGTCATCACACTTGCAGCAGCTAAGGGTCTTTTGTTGCACAAGAGCATTTCATTCTTGTCCGAACAAAGAGATTTTGTGCTCTAGAACCAACAATCTGGAACCTTAGCAACAATTTATGTGGTCAAAGAAAATGGCATATAATCTGCCAACCCAGACATTAACCGTGGCATGTACCATGTGAATTTGGATTTTCATGCAATTGCAAATGTCTGAAGAAGACTTGCTCATTGGGGATGATGCAGTCCATGGTGAGGAGGCATATGTGTTCTGGGGAGGTGGAGAGTTCTGCATGACATAACTAACCATGGTACATCTGAGCTTGACGATGCAATGTATGGGCTAGGCCTAGGCAATGTCAGTGGCACTGGAGTTGGAGACTTACTGTAGAGGTATAAAACAAAATTGTCAGTCCTCGCTCTCCAGGTCCTCATGAAACTCCGCATCTTTTCACAAATTTTCTTTGCCATGACTAGGTAGTATGATCAAACACAAATCAGATGATTCATGTAACATAGTAATGGTACTGGTCCTTTCAGTTCATTGCATTCTTCACCATTTGAGTAACAGCCTTATTATGAGGGTGATTGGAGTACAATATGCAAGTCAAGGATCAAGGGCATTCTTACCAGCCATCACCATGCATCATCATATAGGGAGTCAATGTGACTAAATTTTCTTGTAGTTGGCCCCAATATTGCTGCTTGACTTTAGCTAAAGAACAGTCTGTTCCTATTTTTGTGCACCCTCATCAAGCTCTTGGCCTTTGAAAAAAATTTCCATGCACGAACGAGAGAGAGAGAGAGAGAGGACCACATGTCTAGTCCTTGAAGAAAGTATGTTCATGTTTCACACCAGCCATTGGACGAGAAATAGTGGCTGGATCTGTAAGGATGGGCTTATTGAGTTGTAATTATCACTGACCTTTCTGCTACCTGACAATTTGAAGGCATGTGTACTGAAGCCAGCATTGTTGCTGGTTCTCTGTAGCATGCTAGTCATGCACAAAACTCCCCTTCAAACCTGCCAGAAACTCTTCTGCCCACCAATGTATCAATCACACCTGTTAAGCTCAACAAATTATATCAATGCCAACCTTACCTCTTCTCTTCTAAAATCTCTGCTGAAAAACAAAGGTGTTCCACAAAGGTCTGAATTCAGATAATCACACACACTCCATATACAGGAATGTGACTTCAAAACCTTCAGTCACGGAAAAGAACAGAGTCAGAATAGGGGAAATTGTGCCTCTCCCAAGGACATGATAATCTTCAAGTATCAGCATGCAGCTCTAGTTTGCATGGTCCAGATCCTCCCTCCTTGTGTGTTTGATGCAATACATCATCACATCTACGACCAAGGATTAATCCTTTGGTGAAAAATTAGAGCAGGACATGAGGAGGAGATAATACCTGGAGTCCAGTCTTGGAAGTGGTCATGTCATCCTGCCATGCAGACCACCTGTTTTGGGATTAGCTTCTACCATACTTTATGCTAGCATTCATGTTTCATTTCAATCTGTTAAATTTATGCATCCAAAGTCTATTCATGTCAAAAGTGTAATTTTATGTCAAAGGGAGCATCTTGTTCCATGATTCCTGCACATACTATGTGATCCACAGCAAATGGGAAAATCCCAAAAGGGACCTCCAGGCAGAAATCGCATTCAAATTTCCCAACTGAGTTGTTGTAGCCTGCCCTTTGTAAAGGACTAGAAGCTCAATTGATGTGTAGCTGTGCTGGGTACTGCTCCCAAAGGATGTACATTGATGAAAGCCCAACCCCTGGAGAAAAGGCTATTTTTGATGGTCCAAAACATAATATGATTCCAACAACAATGAAGGTCATTTGGATGGTACAGCAGATTGGGATGCATGGGGGCCTGAGATCAAGCAGGATCAGGTGCATGGGACGTCTTTTGAACAGCAGTCAAATAGTACTCTTTTTCTGGAGTCACAATCATTTCAGTAGTTGTAGTTCGGATTCGCAACATTGTCAATTCATTCTGCAAAAGAACTTGCACATAGTGGTAAGGTAATGGATTTCTCTCATTGAAGCTTCCTCTTACTTAGTTGCGCATCCAATACTGACACAATGCCTTTTATGAGCATGCCTTAATGCTGGTCTTTAGAAACACTTAAAAACTGTCACAAGACTTCATACAGAGCATCTTCAGCAGTGCTCAGTATGTGACCCTGCAAAAATATTTCTCACATCCAAATTTCGTAATTTAATTTTTTTCCAACCCCACCCATTAAACTAAAACCGGGACTGCAAATTGGTGGGAGATTACTAATAGCAACCCACCTGGACCAATCAAACTACCTAGCCAATCAACCGTAGGTGTTGAGCTTTGCTGTACATTTTACCAATCTGTGCAAAAATACTGGGCCAAAACCATTTTGCTGAGCTAAACAGGCATGTTTTGACTGTTCTTCATCCAATTTTCTTTTGCAGGGCCACGTACCAACCACCAGTGGAGCTGTTCTTAAGAACCACCACAAGACTTCACACTGTAACAGACATAATATCACATGTGGGTTGAGAAGTTGCAGCTTCTACGGCTGCCCATGGACACACATAATTCAAGGAGATTGGTAGGAATGAAGAAGGCTAGGGGCAAAAGAAACCAAGCACTCTTTCGTGACCTTGGAAGAGGAGGAATTGAGAAGAGAAACGTGTACTTCTTCGATCTCTACTTCAGAACTAATTTGCAAAATTATCTGTTCCGACTTTGCAGGCACAATAATCTCCGTGGCGGCCATTCTTTCTCATCACAAAAAACATGCACAACCTTAAGAAGAAAGGAAAAATGTTCTATGCATTGATCCAAGTTGTACAAGGATTCGTCACTACTTACCTTCGGATCGTGATTCAAAGTGATCATCTTCGCTCGTTGAGCCAGTGGAGTCACAAACGCCGCATACTACACGGGTTCATGCACAGGAGTGAGTCCGGAACTATTGCAAGCAAAATCTGTGTCATTCTTCTTCTTCGTCCCCTAACAGGTTCCTCGTTTCGATCTCGACTCATTTCTAAAGCTCGCGCGAAGCTTAATGAGAGAATTAGCGACTGAAAATAGTCAGAAAACAAACAGGACTTGTTCTTCGGAAGCACGCACAATCGTGTTGACACGAAGAAGCTGACTTATGTGAAACACGATGCAATTGTATATGATGCTTACCTGTTGCGTGCCTTCTTTGTCCATGGAGCTTCGAATCGGGATCGCGTCATTGTTAGTGATCACTGTGCCGATGATCCCTGCACACGCAACTCGCTCGCAAGATCTGTATTATTACTCTTTCTTTCAAGTTTCAGGTATTGCTATGGTACAAACACTTCAACAAACACAGGAGCGCGCGCCCACAGAATAACTCAATCTGTGACTCGATCTCTGACTCCAATTGTGGCATTAAGATGATACTGGAAGTTTGCAAACCTCGATGTGAAGCTATGCGTTTGATTGCCTCCTCTGCTTCTGCCTGCAATAATCACGCATATCACAAACTCATATTATCTTGATTCCATCGTCCATTGCAATTACAAAATGTAAAGATTCGGTACAATGCCTCATTTTCACCACATTTTTGGGGTGCAAATCTCCATTTCCTAGCGGTTATGTGCGAGAGGAGCCGTCGTTCGACTCAATCTTGTGCTGAATAACGTGATGCAAGGGAAAACAATGTGACGAAATGTGCATCTGAGCGTGATAGACATGCAGATACAAGAAAAAAAATATGACGAAAACGTGCATCTATTATGCTATTGAGAGATGCAGGATTTTGGAGAGAGACAGAGACACACATACACGATTGGCCGATGCTCTCTTATCTCTCCCGATTTCAGATTCTCGACGGTTCACCAGCTTTGGAACACCTTGTTTCGATGCGGAAGAGTCTAATTCACCTTCCTCCGCCGGTTCCTGATGCTCTGCCATCCCTTCCCCCTGGACTCTTCGTTCTCTCCCTGCGCGACTCCTACTACTCCGCCATCACCCCCAAAGTCTTCCACAAACTTTTGATTTCGGAACTCAGCATTTGGACCTTTCTCGCCGGCCTCCTTATCAATTTCATCGTCACTTTTGTTGCCACGCTACAACAAATGCGCATATTTCGTCGTGCTCGTCGTCTGTTCGTCCACCTCGGTTAGGTTCTTCCCGTTGCTGTTGCACCTTCTGGTGGTTAGCATGATAAAAAAACCCCAACTGGAGTCTCAAAAATAACCACCACCATAAATCCACAAACAAGAGGGAGGAGAGAGGGACTTGCAATTTTCTTCTTCATAAAATGGTCTCTACATTTTGAAGAATTTGTTTCTTCATTGTGTTGTTTTCATTTTGGTCCCATACTTTGAGGAATTTTTCAAAGGGTGCACAATTTTCATTTGGTTCCCACATTTTTGAGATCGAAATGTTCATATGGTATGTTTTCATTTGGTCATACGGTAAACCTTAAACCCTAATCCCTAAACATTGCACACAATGACAAATTTGTCCTATAGAGAAAGGATTGAGTCCAAGCATCATGAAAATCTTAAGATCTCAAATTTATATTATCACTTTCAGAACTTGAGTTTTTTTAAAAAAAAAAGAAGTCTTGAATATTTTAAATGAAATTTAATGGATCAAAACATGTTCAAATTATGCAACTTTTTAAGATCATTGGAAAGGTTGTGTGTTGTAATGTGAACTATAACATAATGGATCAAATTTCCACAAACAAAGTCGTTTATTGAAAGTCATGAAGGTTTGAAAGGTCGAAACAAAAATTGTCAAATTGACTTCCATGTAAATTGGCCTTGCCATTTACGTTAAAACTGAATCTTAAGGCAAAAGAAGAATCATGGAAAACTCAAATATTTCACCATGCAAAAATATGATCTTCGAAAAAATCCTTCTAAAAAAAACCAAAATCCTTCAAGAAATCCTTCCTACCTAGTGAGTTTCCTACCTAGTGAAGTTTCTACCTAGTGGATTCCCTTTTTTTTTCCTACTTAGTGGACTTTCAACCTAGTGGATTTTTTTCCTACTTAATGGATTTTCAACCTAGTGGGTTTTGTTTTCTATTGAGGTGGGGTTTTCTACCTTGTGGATTTTGTTTCTAACTTAGTAGGTATTGTTTTGAGCTAGGTGGGTTTTCTACCTTGTGGGTATTGTTCCTTATCTAGGTATGTTTTCTACCTGGTGGGTTTTGTTTAAATTAGGTGGGTTTTCTACCTTGTGGGTATTGTTTCTAGCTAGGTGGGTGGGTTTTCTACCTTGTGGGGTTTTTTTTTTTTAATATTTAGTTCACATTCAACCGAGTAATTTTTTTCCCAACTTAGTAGTAGATTTTCAACCTAGGCTAGTGGATTTCTTTACATACCCAATGAATCTTTCCACACTTACTCGATTTTCAACCTCGTGGGTTTCTTTTCTACCCAGTGGAACCCCCAATGGGTCAAAATCATGTGCTATGTTCCCTTGTACTCTCCCCCAAAAAAAATTCCCTCCATCACAAATCTACCCCCTCAACCCCACCCCCCTCTTCAGCCCTTTTTTTTATTGGCGAAATTTTGCCAAAAAACGAATTTAAAAACCAAAAAAACTAAAAAAATGAAATGAGTTTGGAGTTTTTCAGTTGCCAAAAGTGAGGAAAGAATAGTAAAAATCGCCAGCTTTCTGTATTTGGTTTTAGCATGTTGCCAAAAATATAAAAGGATGATTAAAGCTTTGTATTTTATATCTGGTTTTTATAGCCAGATTTGGGTAAATCTTCACAAGGATGATTGCCACTTTGGTTACAATATTAAAAAATCATCCAAAAAAAAAACATTCTTATTACCATTGATTTTTTTGTGGCGAATTTTCTCCATTTTGTGAAAATTAGTTTGGAAAAATAATATTTCACTGCGAATTCCCTCTTTTTCTTGAAAAATAATCGCCAAAAAAGATATTTGTATTTTAAAAATCGCCATAATTACCTATAATATGAAAGGGTGCTGAATTTTTTTTAACTTTCATATTCTGAATATCGCCAAATTTGGCTAAATATGATCGCTACGTAACAGCGTCACTGGTTATTTATTACTAATGATAACTAAAAAGTAAAAAATAGAATAGTAAAAAGGAAAAAAGGATAAAAAAAAGGCTCTGCCCGGTTTCCCGGCTGCCCGGCTGCCCGCCCCATCAGGGCTTTTCTCTCTTCTCTCTGGTTCTCGCACTACATTTGCTCTTGGTGTTGCTGCTGCTCTGGTCCATGCGCCATAGCCGCGCGGATTCTTCTTTCCTGTTTCTGCGGCTTTCTGGTGCTTCAGGGACATAGCGAATTGCGTTTTTGGAGGCTGCGGTGTTCTTCTCACCCCACCACAAGTGCAACCGCTTTCTTTTCCGTCTTCTCACGTCGTCGGAGGTGGTTTTTCAGAGGTGGGGACTGCAAACCATTCTCTCTGTATCGTCTGTCGTCTGTCTGTTGTTTAAGATAACCTAGCTTCTCACGTAGTTGCGTCGACGCCATAAGCACTAAGCTGTGAGTTTCGGACAACTCGTCGGAAAGCTTGTACGGAAACAAAAAAAAGGTAATGGCAGGAGTTGGAGGTATGGTTAACGGAAGAGGAGAGAGAGGGAGGCAGGGGAACAATCGACAGACAGAGAAGAGCGAGAGAGAGAGAGAGAGTCTCTCTGTGTTTGTGTTTCTGGTGTGGCTCGGGAAAGACTATTACAGTAGTTCATGGAGGAGGGTGGCTTGGAAGCTTTAGGGGAAAGTAGATGGATGTTGTAGTAAGAGCATGGAGGATTGTGAAGCATATAGGTACATGAGATGGAATGTGTTCTGGTAGAATCAACATCAGGAAAGGTGGAGCATAATGTGTTGTTGTTGTTGCTAATTTAGGGTCAACAACTGAGAGCAGCAAATGTCTCCCATTGTCTGTAGCACTCATCTGTAGACCAGACATTGCGGTACTAGGTCTCCAGTAGTAGAAGCTGCTGGAATCATCTAGAGGCTTCACAACTTTGAGATACATCTTGATCAATCCTGGCTTCTGGTGGTGTGAGCAAGATACTTCTGTCTTGCATTTGTTCTGCTTCTTTCCTTGATTTCTTTTGCCAGTTGATGCATCTGTCTATATTCTTTGAAATCCTAGTGGCAAAGGATAAGGAAGAGCACTGTTGTAAGCACATGCCTTTTGCACCTTCTTACTGTAGTTTTTTGTAGCCAATTTGTGTTCTCCTGTTTTGCTCACAGGACCTGTTGACTTACATGCTGGATATGTTAGGAACAATTTGTATGGTGGAAGGCTTTACACTCACTCCTCAGTCAATCTATTGCAGGACAATTGCTGCACTGGATCACAACTGACAGCTTTCAAGTTGCAAAAGCAGAGCACTCCATTTCCATCCTCAGTCACATCTGAAGAGCTTCTTCTACGGGAGTTGCAAATCAAGAGATTTTGGTGCCCTTCAATGCACAAATAAGGTATGAAACATGTACAATTGAGGAGTTTGCAGCTTCTTACAAATGGGATTTAATAGTTGGAAATATTTTGAGCGTGGTGGAATTGCAGGCATGTACAGAATGGGTTCATCAAACAATGGACCTTTATTTGGAGTAAGCGAAGGTCTTGCTGCTGCTGTGTCGGGTTTATCAATTTCTTCAGGTGGTCAGAGCAATCACAGAGCTGGAGAGGCATACAGTTCTCCCAGCAATCAGGGATCTGCAGTACTCTCTCCTCAGAAGGACTCCAGCTTGGTTGGCGCTTCTTCAGGTTCATTTGGAACATTAGGACGGACGTCCCTGAATCCACATGCAGCAGAATTTGTACCCAAATCTTTGAAGCCTGTGAACAACTCCATATCTATGAATGCTTGGGACACAAGCAAGCCTACAATTGAAAAAGATGTTGGAGTATCAAAACTGCACAGAACAAACTCAAGCAATTCCAATGCTTCAGATGATGAGTACCGCCGTCTCTTCCGTGCTCAGCTCCCAGATGACCTAATGCCAGATTTTGATGCCGGGGATTTTGCAGCTGGTGTTTCAGATTATGAGGAATCTGCATACTTGGACACGGCAGGTCACAAAGGTTGGGAAGCAGGCAGTGGCAGCACTGGTTCACAAGCAGAAGGCTTCAATTATGATGATAGAATACAGCAAAGTGCATTACAGGCAACTTCCTACAGTCCTCCTGGAGGGAATGGGTTAAGATACAACAATGGACATGGAAACACATTTTCTAGCCCTAGTTTTGTGAGACCTTATCTTCCAGAGCTTCAATCCTCTGTGCAGCAGCCACAGATTTTGGCAGGGAACCGGGAAAGACAGGCCGCAGCTCTGTGGCCTGACACCAATGAGAGTGCAGGCTCTTTTAGTGATTGGGGGCTGGGAGACCAGACATTTCCTGATGACCTGGGTGAGATTGACCCTGTGAATCTTCTCATAGCTGAGTTCCCAGGATTTGCATCAGAAAGTCTTGCAGAAATCTACTATGCCAATGGTGGTGATCTGAGCCTGACAATGGAGATGCTTACAGAGCTTGAGGTGTGCTACATTTTGGGAAACCTGTTCTCAGTGGTTTGATGATGAGTCTTTCTTGGGTTTGTTGTACTGTTGTGTATCTGGACTTATACCTCACATGCCTGTTTGTGACTCATCTATCAAATGCTTAAATTGCATTCAATTTTCTGTGCAATTAGACTTTGCATTGGAAAAGGGTCAGAGGTGGCAATACCAATCACTGCCCTTGTAGGCATTGAAAGGGCATCCTTATTCCATATGAAGTCAATAGTAATTTATGCTCAAAAAGTTTGAGTGTGGCTTTCTGTAAAATTTCACTCATTTGCAGCTTCAGAATGAAGGAGGTTCAGCAAAGCAGTTCCAGTCACCCCCAACACAAGTTCCACCTTCACCAAGGGATTTCCCAGCACTTTCTGCATTTGAGAATTTGAATGCATCATCATTGTCCACTAGGGCAACTGGTGCAGTTGTGGGGGACTCAAGGGCAACTCCCGATTTTGTGGCTGCTGTACGAAAGCAAGCAGCACAACAGGCTGCACAGTTGCAGTACGAGCGAAATGGTGCAGTTGATCTTTCTATGGGAGCCTTAAGAGGGGCCAGTTCCCAAGGTCAGGGAGTTGGGGGCTTCCTCCGGGATGCTAGGGGTTCTCATGGAGAGAGGTTGGAAGCATATCAGCTGCATGGGCGTGAGGCACATGCACCTCCTCCACCAACCTGGCTTGACACTGGAGATTCTGTTGGTGGGTTTTTCTGCATCCAGAAAATGGAGGATTTTGAAGTTATGGTTAGCTTAGTGAGTCAATTGGTGTAATCACTTCATAACTTTGGAATTGGATGTACTGTTGGGGTGCTCAAGAGTTTAGCAACAATCTGCTGGCTGAGAATCATATTCCCAGTTTGTATTGGTGGCAAGAAGAGCCCATTAGGGGCTGAGAGGGTTCAACAGCTGGTGTTGATAGGCATGGCACTTATTTCCATACTCTGCTGCAGCAACCATGTACACAGACATGCGAGAAGAAGCTCGGGATCATGCTCGTGTCCGCAATGCTTACTTTGATCAGGTAAGCTCTCAGGGCCAAATTATGCAGAGAAAATGGATGGGCTCTCTGCTGGAAGGTCTTTGTTCTGGCTAGTATTGGAAATTTTAGTTGCTGCTACTCATATCTTAGTTTTTGCATTTTTGGTTTGTTACTGGTTGGTGAGTTCCATTGTTCCTTCCAGATGAGGTGTGTAGTGGCACTGTTCACCCTCACAGTGTGTTTGGTTTAGTCTGACCAGAAGCTTGGAGTTTATGCCAGGATCTTCCTTTGCTTTCACTCCATTTTGGATTGATGGCCATTGAACAGAGATAATGAGAAGATAAGCTAGAAATCAACTGTATAAATCTTCTGGTAGTTTAGGACTTGCAAGCTGTTATCAGCCATGAGATTTCACACTCTGGTGAACTACATATACAAATTTCCGCTGTTCTGGCTAGATCTGTGTAGTAGTCTTGTCCTGTCATGTCTGTTTCCTGCAGAGACACTTTTGTGTCATAGGCAGAACTGGTGTGGTCATGAAGATCCTGAGTAATCCAAAGGACCACTTCGCAGACCCCTCAAGCTCACCTGTGAAATAGTTTTGAGAGTGTTGAATGAGCAAGTGAGGATGTTTCAGAATTTGAGTGTCCTTTTCTTTTGCTTTTCTAGCTTCTATCAAAGAGCATGGAGGAAACCAACTTTGTCTCCCTGTTTTTTGTGAGTGAATCAGGCAAGGCAGGCATATCTCTCAGGCAACAAAGCTCTTGCTAAGGAGTTGAGTGCAAAAGGACAATGGCACAATGAACAGATGAAAGCTGCCCACAGTAAGGCAGGTGAAGCTATATTTTGGCAAAGGTACTGCAAGTCTCTAAGATCCTGTGTTTCTAGATGTATTCAGAAGGAAGCTAGTTGTACCATTTATCCAGAGAGAGCAAAAAGATTGCCTGCTATATTCCAAATTCTGGAGATTCAAGAGAGTGCAGAGGTATCTGCCAGTGCTAAGTGTTACTTGGAAGTTCTTTTTTCTCCTTCATCTCGACAGAATGTGTCAGTGGAGCAGATTCCAAATGTGAGTGCTTTTGTTGATTTTCTTTCTGCAGGAATGCAAATGTTTATGGGAATAGTAGCAGTGCAACAGGGCAAGCACGATTACTAGATTTACACGGCCTCCATGTCAATGAGGCAATTCCAGTGTTGAAGCGTGAAATTGCGCAGTTACGCCTAAATGTTAGAAGCACCCAGCAGCGGGAACAGGTGTTTATTTGTGTCGGCACAGGGCACCATACCAAGGGCTCTCGAACCCCGGCCAGATTACCTATTGCAGTCCAGCGGTACTTGGCAGAGGAGCACTTGCCATTTACTGAAACACAACCAGGCATGCTCCGTGTCATTGTGAGATGACCAAGATTTTCTGTTTATGTAATAGTGAACCTGAGAAACCCAAGGAGAAACATTATCTGGCATCATTGGTCACAACACATGACCAGGGATAGCCAATTTCATATCCTTTTTGTGATGTGAGGCAACAAGCACATTTGAAAAATCGCAGTGTAGTTGGTAGATGCCTCTACAGTTGGCTTTGAAAAAAGCTTTGATTTAGAATCTCTTGCGTGCATGGGTACATCCATGCAGATGAGCCCACATGATCTAATCCTGAAGATATAAATCTTACTTTTGTAGTTGTATGCTATAGTTTACTCACCACTGGAGACAGGTTTGTGAGCATGGACTAGGTTTTATAGTAGGTTTCTCACACTAGTTACTTTGTGCTTAGTTCAGAAAGAAAAATTATCCATGCATCACCCAATTGTCCCGAGTGTAAAGAATTCATGGAAGCCCTTTGGGTCAAAGAGGGGACCACTCAATTCAGGACAGCCAATTATTGTAATAATTTTGCTTGGCTTCATCTCCTCACTGTGCTGTTCTCAGTAGCTAACTTTGTGTCATGGGGGTTTTGCTGAAGTTCAGTGCAGGTGAAAATCATGTTCCACAGAAGCCGGCCATGTGTTTTGCAAGTGTTCATGCATCATGTTATGGTGTGTTTATGAGTGATGTTCTTCAGTCGTTGTACAGGTCAGTATGTGTCTTTGATGCAAAGAAGCAACAGAATGGTGCAACAGAAAGCTTACACCAATATTGAAGCCTTCCTTCTCCATGCAATTAGACTATCACCTTTCAAACTGTCTGGGAGCTCCACTGGTCAGATTTTAAAACTCTAATCTACCTCCTAAATATCATTTATCAATCTTGTCAACTTGGTTTTGTCAGATGTTAACGGGTGTGTTTGGTTTCTAGGTTTAGAGAGGCTTCCAGAGAAGTAAGAAAAGGAGAGCACTCAATCTACTTCATCTTTCATCGCTTTGTGCAATCAAAACTTTCCAAAACTAATGGGCCCGAAGCAAGCAAGAGCTTTTCGCAGAATCCATAACCTACCTGCTTACATAATCTACTGACTTCATCATGGCCCATAACCTACCAATGTGTTATTTTTAAGTCAATTTTGTGATGTAGCCAAAGTGGTGATCATCCATAGAAAGATTTAGCCAAATTTGGCTACAAGTTAAATATGAAAATAGAGCGTTTTCAACATCCTTTTGAATTTTTGGCTACCCTATTTGAGCCATGAATGTATAGAAACATGGAAATTTTCTTAAATATTGGTCGAATTATGGCTATTGAAAATCTCAAAAAAGTCCTTGATTTTAGCACTTTTAATTTTTTTAATTTCTTTTTTTTTGGCTATATATATATAGCCAGCCAAAAAACAAGTCTGTAACCTAGTTACCTACATAAATCTCTACTGACCAGGCTTAGCGTCCTTTACGTACCTACCATAATCTACGGACCTACCACAGTAGGTCAGTAATGGTGTAGGTAGGTAGCAAAGTGCAGGTCGGTTCCCTCTTAGGTGTTTCTTCTTTACCGTTGTCGGCTTCCTGGGAACTGGAGCTGCTCCCCACCCGCAAGGAGCCGTTGCAACAGTCCTCACTCCCCAGAGTCCCTTACTCCCTTCTACCACACACGAGTGCGTAACGGCATTCTGCCTTGAATTCAGCTGTGGAAAGGAAGAATAAGAAGAAGGAAATAAAGGATGTAACAATCGAGACTGTGGACAACAAATTGTTTGTGATGTACCTCGCAATTCAAAGCTCTAATCTTGTCAATTTGGGAAAAAGAAAACAAATCAAATTCAGCTCTAGTGTACTCTTGAAGAATTGAAGAACTTTCGCAGAGTTTCTTCTTCTCTTCTTCGATCGGGAGTGGTGTACTGTCGTTGCTGATCTGCGAGTCTCTACTGAAGACTGTTGCGATACAGTAGTTGTAACTATCGGTGTTTCGTTTTGTTTTTCTTTCTTTCTTTTATTTGTTTGTTTGTTTGTTTCTGTGGGTGATTTGAGTGAGATTTGAGTGGGAGTGGGAGCTGGGGATCAAAACACACATAGAAGGCTGCAAGATCAAAAGGTTTTTGTACGGGAATTTTTTTTGTGTGGGAAGTTTGCAGCTATGGAGCCAACAGAGATGAAACTGAAGGGGCCAACAGAGAGTGGCAGTGAGGAGGTAGTAACACTAATGCACAGTCGGGGGGAGGTAGGGGAAGCAGCAGCTACACAAGAGGAGCATCAGCAGCAGCAGCAAAACAGAGGGTTGAAGAGAAGTAGACGCGAAAGTAGAGGCTCTTCAGCCAAGGAAAGGATCAGCAAAATGCCACCTTGTGAAGCCGGCAAGAGAAGCTCCATCTACAGAGGAGTGACAAGGCATAGATGGACAGGCAGATATGAGGCTCATCTGTGGGACAAGACGACTTGGAACGAGACCCAGAACAAGAAGGGAAAGCAAGTGTATCTAGGTGCTTACGATGATGAAGAAGCAGCAGCCAGGGCTTATGATTTGGCTGCTCTCAAGTACTGGGGTCCCGGAACTCTCATCAACTTTCCTGTCACGGATTATTCCAGAGATGTAGATGAAATGCAAGCTCTCTCAAGAGAAGAGTATCTGGCCTCCCTCCGAAGAAAGAGTAGTGGGTTCTCCAGGGGAGTGGCGGCAAAGTACAGAGCTGCTGTCGGCGGCTCCACCATTGCTGCTGCAGCAAAGCACTCTCCGAGCGCTCGTTGGGAAGCTCGAATCGGTCGAGTCCTGGGAAACAAATATGTGTATCTGGGAAATCCAAGTAGCAGCTGCTGGGCAGAGGAATCTCCATCTACGAGCTTTGAGGCTGCCACTGAGTACAGAGGTCTGAATGCCGTGACGAATTTCGATCTTACTAGGTACACCCAAGACATAATCTTTCTGCCTAGCTTTTTTTGTTTTTCCTTCCTCTCTAAACCCCTAAACCCTCGCACTTCTGGATCAAAATGCATCAAAGTTTGCAGTTTTGTAAGACATTTCGGCAAACAAACAAGGTTTTCGTCCTAAAGCCCTAAAACCCTAAACCCTCGCACTTCTTAAGCAAAATGCATCAAAGTTTGCAATTTTGTAAGAGACAGAAGCAAACAAATGAAAACTTTTCCATCTTTTTCTCTAAACCCTAAAACCCTAAACCCTCACACTTCTGGAGTAAAATGCATCAAAGTTTGCAATTTTGTAAGAGGTCTCAGCAAACAAAGAACTGGGGTTGTGAATTTCTCTTGCAGGTACCTCAGATGGTTACGTCCAAAGCAATCAACCATTCCTCCTGATGCAACCCATCATGATGTTGATGAAGAAAGTCCAAAGAAAAGGGATGAGTTTTCTTCATCCCCCCCTGGGGGTGGGGGGAATCAGTCGCCATCTGAGGAGTATCAATCTCAAGCATGGCCAGGTGATGTGAGTGAGCCATACCAGTTTCCTTCCTTAGGATTGAAGCCAGCTCCCGGTACTTCTGCTGCTGCTGGTGCAGGTAGATCTTCTTCTTCGCTGTCGGCGCTCAGTCTTTTACAACAATCCTCTATTTACAGAACAATGAGGGAGCGAGCATCTGCACTTTCATCACCCTCAAAAATATTAGAAGTAGTTGGGATGGCAAATGTCGACAGCCATATCCAATATCAAGCTACCCATCAAGACTGTTGCTATTACAACAAGGATGGTGATGGAGCTGGAGGAGCTCCACCAGAGATGTACCTCCATCATCATCAGAATCTTCACGCTGATATGGGTTTCTCTTACAATCAAGCTGGAGGACCACCTGCTATTGCTGCTGCTGCTGCTGCTGCTGCCACCATGCCTGTTGTGACGACACAAGATGATGGAGCAATTGTCATATGTGATTCACAAGACCAAGCTTACTGGGAGCCTTTTGTACAACATTTTGGATTGCAGCAACTGGCAACATGAAAAACACCACAAGTAAGTGACAAACAAAACCTCTGTGTATATCTTCTTTGCCATCAGAAGGAAATACTATTGGATCTCCAGTCAATCAATCAATCAAGCATCTCTTCTTCTTCAATGCCATTATCTCAATTGATGGTTCTTTCAATCAATCAATCATGCATCTCTTGTCTTCAATGCTACCATCTCAATGGACATTTCTTTCACCTTCTGAACATGGTGAAAATTGGTAGTTTGTCTTCCAGCTTCTTGCTTCTGATCGAAATTTTTTTGTTTGGCTCAGTGTTTGCTCTAATAGTTTGATCAGGGCAATCAAACTGCAAGCATCTTTGTTCAATGCTGTCATAATCTCAACTGGTGTTTCTTTATCACCTTCTGACCATGGTGAAGTTGGTGGATCTAGTCTTCTAACTTCTTCAGTAATTTGAAGGTTTGTTATATTTTTGGGCAGTTGTAGCAGATCACAGCAATGAACTCTGCTTATTACTTCTTTGATCCACTACTGATAAAGGGGAAAATAATATAATCCTTCTGACTTCATTCAACACTATGCAAACTGAACAATTCATATCTACTAGCTGCCTTTTCTATACGGAAACCATTTATTTGGATTGACACTATTTCTCTCTTTGGTTGGGAATGGGTAGCTTCTGATCTGGGAGAAACAGAACTCAGCATACAGGAACTTGGTGGAAAGCAGCAATAATGTCATAAGGGAGGGGGTATTCTTATAGTGAAGCAAATTCACAGGGGAGTTTTCTGTTGGCAAGGAAATTCTGACTTCCAAGTGAGGTATGTTGCAACACCAGTTTATTCTTTTGGCTCTTCAAAATATTAGAGGTACTTGACAAGAAAAAAAACCACGAATGATGGATGAACAAGTCAGCTCTTACTGACAACGAAAAGGAAAAAAGACTCTTCAATATTACTACTGGATTTATGCAGAATCCTCAGTTTCTGGTGGGTATCACTGGAAGTGAGTTACATATAACAGCCACCATTGTAGATGTTACTCACAAAACTACATGGAACTGAGCAAAAAAACTGGTGGAATAATAACAACATTTGGATGCTTGAAGAAGAAGAGCTGACAGACTCTAACACAGAAATAGAAGTAGTGGGTTGTACAGTGCAATGAGGATTGTTGGCTCTTATTCTCAAAAGACTGGGTTCGTGGTTCCAAACAACTCAGCTACAAAGTGCGGAGCTCAAGAGGTAAGTCAGCCGTGCACATTTGCTGTAGTACTCCTACCAGTGTGTCAATGTTAGGTGTTTTTGGAATTGTCTTGAGTTGATTGCTTGATGATAATTTTAAACACTAAAAATTGCGGGATTAAAACTTCGCCTGATAATCTTAGCCTGATAGATGTCTTGGTGTACATAGCTTTGTATTCAATTCTTTGCTCAAATTTGTTTCTGATGCTGTTGCTGCTGCTGCTGCTGCTAATGGAAAACTGACTTCTAGAATTATCAGATTCTAAGATGACTGTTTAATTTAGCTTTTGTTCAATTCTTTCCTCAAAGTTTCGTCTTGATGGAGAAGCTCAGGGAAGGTTGCTCTCTTTTGATTTGCTTTAGATCTACTCATCCGTAAGTGATGACAATTAATCAACATTAATCGTCACACAACTGTCAGAAAATGTGTCTCAACAAGAGAGAGGAGCAAAGAAGATCAATTGCACCCCCAGGTGGTCTGCTGGGTTTGAAGCTACAAAAATCTTTGTGATGTTTAAGGAAGAGGTGATGAATGTGTTACGCTAATACGTAGCACAGCTGTCTCTCTCTGGTGGTGGGAAATTGGTTTTCTGTAACGCATGATTGTGTACGTGTTCTGTTTGTTGTTAATGAGGAGGAGCAATTCAATGTGGTGATTTTTCAAAATCCATGGAGCCAATTGTACATGGAGGACATCCCACCTTTCAAAACTCCACAGAGCAATTCAATATGGTGACTTCCAGAATCCATGGAGCAAATTCAAAATCAAGACTACCAAAATCCATGGATGGAGCAAATTGAATATCAGACTTCCAAAATCCATGAATGGTGCAAATTCAATAAGTAGCCTTTGCTTTTGAAATGCAACCACCAACTTGTCAGTTGCTAGCGTAGTAGCTGAAAGCTTTGTTCAATCCTAAGGAGCAAGTCGTCTCCTTTTTACTCTCAAGGTCGGTGTCTCGAAGTTATAGAAGCAGTAAATGCAATACAAAGGTCAAATCCTTGCTCATGTCCCTAAAAGATATAAGAAAATGTTGCAGGCTCTCTGATTCTATTTTCTTGCTTGGATAAAAGATATCTTGTTCATAAGACAAAATTGTCACACATTTCATCAACCTCAGTGTTTCACCGCCTTCTCTCAATGTAACTCGCAAATGCATCTTACCTCATTACTCCCGCCATCTGCTTGTTCATGCTCCTTTCTTCCTTGGTTGGCAATTAATCCCTAAATGACTTATAGTGCATGAATTGAACCCCCCACACATGTACAAACTTTTGACCCACCTCCTGTGCAGCCCCCCTCCATAAGAATAACAACCATCATGCACAGACAAGTCCAGTTACTATCTTTCAAGTTAGGCCAAATGCCATAGCAGCCTGCATCTTCATGGGCAGGACCAATGATAGTAGACACTAGTCAAGCCAACGCACCCCCTTCAAAAGTATGATTAAAAGCAAGCATCTAAATTTGTAGTAAAATTAATACAAAAATTTAAAAAACATGCCAAGATTTGAGAAATTTTTTGAAGCAGCAGATCATAAATCTGTGACCTAAACCCCAAATGCAAACTCTGCATGTCAATTTGAGAAATTCAATGAAAATATATACTTCGAAACACTGTATGGAGAATATAGATGAAAATTACACATAACCAACTCCATCAATTGACAAATCCTCAATTATTCAATAATCAACAAGTGTACACCAAATAGATCCATCAAACTTCTTATAACTGTGGATGGGAGAAATGCAAAAGAATTATTGCTATACTAATCCGAAGGCCTGTTTATAAACAAACATCTACAAAATTCAAGCAGCCTTACAGTGCTTGATGCTGGTCCTAAACAAAAGCTGTTGAGCAGTCCTATTGCAGGAAGTAGGCAGGGATTAGGGGAGTAAAATACATTGACCCAGAAAGGAAAGACAAGAATGGGAGTGAAAACCCACCAAGGATGGAGAAGAAAGTGGGTTTGCAAAGAGAAGAAGGTTTCTTCTCCAATGCACAACGTCGAAAGCTCACAGGAAGGTTAAGCATCAAAGGTTCCTTGGCAAAGGTGCATGAAGAAAGGCGATTGCAACTGCTTGATTGCTTGCTTCCATGCACATCAATATGAGATCTTAAAAGGAGCTTCTTCTGTAAATTGAGGAGACAAATGTGTCAGCAGCACAAGGGAATGCAGTAGGAGCTGTACAGAGAGGAAGAAGAAGATGCCTACAACCGACTCCTGGGTGCTGCACTGCTGCTGGAACTCCCTAAAGCCTTAACTCGAGTCCGCAGAATATGCTTTTGTATCTTCCCAGTTGCAGTTTTGGGCAAAGGGCCAAACACAACAGATCGTGGCACCATGTAATGTGGCAATTGCTGCCGACAGAAGTGTATGATATCTGCCTCAGTAACTGCTGCTGTGTCCTCCTCGTTCATTTTGAGTGTGATGAATGCACAAGGTGTTTCACCCCACATCTCATCAGGTCTAGCCACCACAGAAGCTTCAAGCACTGAAGGATGTCGATACAAAGCACTTTCGACTTCCAAGGAACTGATATTCTCTCCTCCTGAGATGATGATGTCTTTTGCCCTGTCTTTGATCTCAATCTGACCATCTTCATGCTTCACAGCAATATCACCAGAGTGATACCAGCCCCCTTTGAAACTCTCCTGGGTTGCTGCTGGATTGTTCAAGTAGCCCTTCATCACCATGTTTCCTCGCATGACTACTTCACCCAGAGTTGTACCATCTGCAGGCACAGGAGCCATAGTCTTCATGTCCACAACATCAAGACCCTCTTGTGCAATGTACCGCACTCCTTGTCTGGCCTTCAAGCGTGCCCTTTCCTTCAATGACAATGCATCCCACTCAGGCTTCCAAGCACATATGGTACAAGGGCCATAAGTCTCGGTCAGGCCATAAGTGTGGGTCACAATGAAGCCTTGCTCATCCATCTTTGCCAGCACTGTGGCAGGCGGTGCTGCACCTGCAGTCATGATATGGCACACATGATGGAGAGCTGCTCCTCGCTCACTTTCTGGTGCATTCACAATCATGTTGAGTACCACAGGAGCTCCACAGAAGTGGGTAACCCCATGACCCACAATGGCGGAGAAGATCCCTTTGGCTGTCACATGACGCAAGCAAACGTTGGTACCTCCCAGTGCCGCCATGGCCCAGGAAAAACACCACCCATTGCAATGGAAGAGTGGGAGTGTCCAAAGATACACAGCTCCGGTGGGAATACCCCATGCGAGAATGTTACCGAGAGAAGAGATGTACGCACCTCTGTGCGAGAGAACAACTCCCTTGGGATTTGAGGTTGTACCTGATGTGTAACAAAGAGAGATGGTGTCCCATTCATCCTCAGGAGGCGACCAGCGAAAGAAAGGATCACCACCCAAGAGAAACTCCTCGTATTCCATTGCACCCATTGCCAAAGCCTGACCTAATCCTGGATGTTTCTGCCGATCTACACTCTCATCTTCGATGACGACCAAGAAGGGAAGCTTGAAACCACCCACGAGGTTCTTTTTCCTCAGAATAGAAAATGCGCCATCGAAAACCGGGAAGAACTCTTCATCAACAATCACAGCTTTCGCCCTAGAATGCTCCAGGAAGAAAGCGATCAAGCGAGAATCCAAGCGGATGTTGATGGCGTTGAGTACCATCCCAGCCATGGGAATTCCGAAATGGGCTTCGTACATCGCCGGCACGTTCGGTGCAGCGACGGCGACAATATCCCCCGCAACAAGACCATGGCGGAGGAGAGCAGAAGCCAGCCGCCGACATCGATCATAAGTCGCAGACCAGGTAAACCGGATCTTCCTGCTGCTGCTGCAGTCATACACAAGCGATAAGCGCTCGCCATACACAGCTGCAGCTCGCTCCAAAAAGCCAAGAGGGGTGAGAGGAGCAAAGTTCGCTGCAACCTTGTCCATCGCTGCTGCTGCTATTGGTGTTGAGCTTGGGTCGAGAATTCCTTCCCCAGGCCCCTTTGATTTCTTTTGTGCAGCTGGAGAAATTCCCTAAAAACCCTAATCCTCTGCAATTGCTGCTTCCTACATACATCTATCTCTGATGTTGCACTACATACTGTTGTTGCAAAACGCAGTTTGGGAACAGTGGGTTTCCGGAAAGAACGCTCATTACGATCATCTTCAACAGTGAAATTTTTTCCTATAAAAGCAACTTGTGTGGCGCACTCAAATCCAAGCGCATGCATCATCATGATGCCGATTCCATTCGTGCATGGCTGATGCGCTTGGAATTCCGCACCTAGAATCTTGCTTTCTTGGCTTGATTGCTACTGAAGATTTTGACATATCCGAAGACCCAATAGCGCGCACAACGATTGTACGTCCGTTTCCGCCAGAATTTCATGTGGCATATCCTAAACCCCAAATTTAGCCGACCCCAGCTCTCGCAGAAAACGGCTCGTGTGCCTCCAGAGTCGTCGCTGCTCTTTGTCTTATTTTCCCTCCGTGTCGGAAGAATGTCATGTGTGGACGACTCCAGAGAAATCACTCACTCCTTGATAGAATCAAAACTAGTCAGGTGGGGCCATACAGAAAAAAACACAGCAACTGCTTGCAGCACATGAGGAGCAGGTCTGTGAGTCGTTGCTACCTGCTCTCTTTTTTTTCCTTCTTTTTTTCTTTCTTGTGGGAAGTACCTACTTCATGATTGGAAGCCAGAAATCACTCACTCCTGGGTGGGTTGTATCAGACACCATTCTGGACTTGATTTTTGCTACCAATTGTAGTAGAACTCAGAAAGCAAATTGCTGATTGTATTGAAGATTTTGAAATGTGTTTGACCATAAAGTAGAGAGAAGGGCTTAGGGTTACCGAGAGATCAGAGGGATGATGATGAGAAACTGGATGACCCAGATTGCTGAAAATGAGCTCCTTCAGAATCCATAGCTTCAGTCAGGAACACCCTAGAAAATGTTTATGAATGACATATACTGGTGCGTGATCATCACCATCATGCTTGCTGACTCTCGGAAGGATTTTGCTGTTCGCAGAAGCAGTGTGTTTTCTGAGAAGATCCTTTGACAAAGAAAATGTATACAGGGGTTTCCTAATTGTCATAGTAGAACAGTGTACCTACCTTGTGAAAGATTAGACTCAATCTGACTGCGAGATATGAATCATGTAGGTACCACATGCACACAGCAGGAATGGGACCTTGAGTTTTACTCATTGCTGTCAGCACATGCAACCTTGAACTTGTCGGCCTGCAAATTGCCAGTGTAATGGTGATTGAGTGCATCAAGATCCACTGCTTTCAGCTCTGTTTTTTTATTGGTCAATAGCAATCAATCTGCTGAAAGGTAATTGAGCAAAACTCTCCATCTTTTTTCTATTGCTTCAACCTCTGCACAGAGACTCAAAGCCCCACCACCAGTGTGAGCTTCTTGATGGTCATATTCACTTTCAGATTCATCTTCTCCAACACAGTTTCTACTCATGCAATACTTGCAATCTGCCATTTCAAGCTCAAAAGGAAAAACCAAGTGAACCCAAACTGATTTGAGATGAGAGATAAATACCTCAACTCTTCACAAATTGCATCTTTCTCTCTATAAACTCAACTTGATCACCATCCTGCCAGACAAGGGTTACCGAGAACAGAATCAGAAGTCTCACCTTATTGTGAATTCAACAACCCCAAGCTCCTGCATTAGATTGATGAACAGGGAGGGTTTCTACAAAATGGTTTTGGGCTTGTTATGATTCTTTCTGGTTGCATTTGCCATCAACAAGCTTTTCAAACTCTTGAGCATCTCTTCTCTTCTTCTTCTCAGAAGTAGCATTCTCTAGGAAATGTGCATTTGCAACTCACCTGCAACTACACATTGGGTCTATATAGATTTGTGCCTTTTATCACCCAGAGAGCAAGAGAGAAGCAAGGTCTGAGTATGGAAGTAGCACCTCATGTGGTGAGAAGACATAATGTGGAGAAAAGAGCAGACAGACAGACAGACAGACAGACAGACAGAGAAGCTGAAGCTCTCTTTGGAGAAATGGTGTGACATCAAGGAACTGTGTTTTCAGATCAATTTACTTGATGTCACAACAACAACAACAAAAGCACACGCCACAAATCCCTTTCTTCCACAACCTTCCAGGTTATGATGATGATGATCCCCAGATTCCAAACCTTGAGTTCATCAGCGATCTGCACAATTCAAAAGCAACTTGCCCTTGAAGAAAATCTACAAAAGCAAAATCCTACTATCGATTAAGCAGCTACATGGTCCTCCTCTTGTGGGATTGAGAGATTGTATGAAATACATTTTGCTTGTGATTTGTGCCATTGATGATGCAATCATCCCTTTCTGAAAGGAGGAGGTTCTTGAATCAAAAGTGTAAGCAAAACTGTAGCACCAGATTCTTCACCATCTCTTGATGAAATGATGTCCATGATCCTGTCCATGCTTCAAGCGAAATGATTTTGATCCTTTCTGTCAAAGTTGCAGTAATCCTGACTGTAATCATCCCCTGACACAAACAAGCAGAACAAGAAGAATCAATAAGAATTGATGAAGAAGGATTGTATGGAATGCATTTTGCTTGCAATTTCCACAGTTGATGATGTGATAATCCCGTTCCTGAGAGGAAGAGGTTCTAAATCAAAAGTGCAAGCAAAGACATAGCACCTGATTCAGCAGATTCTTTGCAATCTCTTGAAGAAATCATATGTCCATGAGCAGGTCAGTGCTTCAAGTGAATCCATTTTGATCCGGTCTGCAAAGTTGCAGGTCTGTCTGTAATCATCCCGTGACAAACAAGCAGAATAAGAAGAAGCACGAAGGATTTATGAAGAAAGATTGAGAGGTTGAGAGATTGCATGAAATGCATTTTGCTTGCGATTTGTGCAAGTGATGATGCAATCATCCCTTCCTGAGAGGAGGAGGTTCTGAATCAAAAGTGCCAAAGCATAGCACCTGATCCAGCAGATTCTTTGCCATATCTTGATGAAATGAAGTCCATGATCATGTCAGTGCTTCGAGCGAAAGAATTTTGATCCTTTCTGCAAAGGTGCAGTAATCCTGTCTGTAATCATCCCCAGACACAAGAAGAAGCAACAAGGATTTATGAAGAAGGATTGAGGGATTGAGAGGATTGTATGCAATGCACTTTGCTCCAGATTTGCGCGATCGGTGATGCGATCATCCCTTCCTGAGAAGAGGAGGTTCTGAATCAAAAGTGTAATTAAAGACATAGCACCTGATTCGGCAGATTCTTCGCAATCTCTTGACGCAAATGATATGTGCATGAGACCATGGTAGTGCTTCGAGCGAGTCGATTTCGATCCTTTCTACAAAGTTGCAGTAATCCCGTCTGTACTCATCCCCTGACACAAACAAGCATAACAAGAAGACGTAATATGAATTGATGAAGAAGAAGACAAGAGGGAAGAAGAAACAGAAAGAAGAGTTGGTCATCGTCGTCGTCATCACGCGATGATGCCGCTGCAGTCTGTCAAAACCACTCAATCATAATAAATGCAACTCTGTCATGATGTCTGGAGGAAGGGAGGGGGAAAAAAATCACAACCAACAACTAACCGGCGAGGACCGAATCGAAGAGGGCAAAAGCAAAACGCACAGCCATGCTGATTTCCACAACAGCAAACAACGACACAAACTTCGGAAGCAAAACAGCGATCTCTCTTACAATTGCAGAGAGAGTTCTAGAAAAGAAAGAAACATCCAGCAAGCTGCAGCAGAGAAAGTCGTCAAAAGAAAGCGAGCGAGGATTTATTATTATTATAGTCTGACTGAAGAAGAAGAAGAAGAAGAAGAAGAAGTAGAAACACTGGTGGAAGAAGAAGAAGAAGAAGAAGAAGAAGCAAGCGCAAACAACCCTAATGAAAGAGCAGCAGCAGAACTACTGCGGTAAGTACCTCATCACGTTTCTTCAGGTTTTTGGAAAGATGTCTGTTTTTGTCTCGTGAACTGTTATTGTTGATGTTGTTGTCATTGTTGTTGCAGATCAAGCGAAGAAGAAGAAGCAAGCATGCTGGTGGTCTTCGGAAGAGTAATGGCGAAGTGAAGTCGAAAAGCTTGGCACTTGCTGCTTGCTTGCTGCTGTAGTCCAGCAGCAGCAGCAGCAGCAGGGATATTGTTTGACAGCAGGAGAAACGCGGAGAAGAAGAAGAGCAGCGAGAAAAGCGTGGTTCTTGGAGAAGAAGAATGGGCGTTGGCTGGCTTGCTGCACACAGGAGCTGCTGGATCTGGAGTGTTTTTTTTTTCCTCTTCTGCATTTTCCAAGTACGTCTTCTTCTCAGGTTTTCCTTGAGGTTTTCAACCAGCTCAAAATGTTGCAGATGCGTTGATGCTTTTGTTGTGTAGCTTTGGTTCTGTCAGGAACATGACTTGAGATGTGTTGTGGATCCAGAAAGAGACAGAGGAAATGATTGCAAAGCAGTGCAGAGGAATATATTGATAAGGTGCAGGTGCGCTTGTGATTCTCTTAACTGTTCTTTCATCAGCAACGATCTATGGTAAGGGTGCTTCTTCCAGTTGCTTGCATTTGAGGAGGAAGAGCAGCATCCGAGTGGCAAGCAGCAAAGAAGCAGTTCCTGAGGTGTTGTCGATTTTGAACAGTTTGGAGTGTACCTGAAGGGAGGCAGGAGGTAGCCAGAAGAAGGCTGCAGCAGTGGCAATGGACACAGAAGGAAATGATGGAAACAGAAGAACCACTGTTCCTGGCTCTCCGGTTGACCCAGCCTTGTACCAGAACCTGGTGGACATGATTCCTCTTGTGGAGACTTTCCTGGAGCGGCAGGGAGGAGGAGGAGGCACAACATTTGCCCACCATGCAGCACCCATGGTTTACACACGGGCTCCTTCTCGTGGGGGGAATGGTTTCATTAGGAAGAGCTTTGAAAGTCCTGGAAAGTTCAAGAGGAGTTTGAACCAGCAACAACGAACCCCAGCTGAGAGGTGTTTAGAGATGGAAGAAGGTGACCTGCACAGTCCGGTTTGGGAAGAAGGTCACAACATATTGCGGCGTGTGGAGGAGACAGAACCATCACCATATCACCTACGCCGGGAGATTGAGGAGTTGAAGCAGCAGCTGTGTGAGAAGGATACACTTTTGCAGTCATATGGACAACAGCAACATCTACTGCCCAGGGATACTACAACAGGTAAGTTACAGGAGATTGAGGAGCTCAAACAGAAGCTGAAGGAGAGGGATAGCTTTCTGGAAACCCTAGTGACCAAGAACTCAAAGGAGTCATGCCAGCTACAGAGCGAACTTGAAGAGTTGAAACAGAAGGTGTGGGAGAAGGAGCAAGTTCTGGAAAACACAGTGAAGCATACATCAGCTGAAATTGCAGCCAGCAGGGTAGCAAGAGACCGAGATGTGCTACGGTTGCAGACTCAAGTGGGAGAACTGCAGCAGGAGCTATGGGAGAAAAAAAGAATTGCTCAGTCTGCTCAGATTCAACTCTCTGAAAAGCAACATGAACTTGGAAAGATGCAATCCCTGCTTGACAGAATGGAAGTTGATATGGCAAGGACCAATTACCAGGCTGCAACCATTGAGGCTGAGGTGATTGGTTTACGGTGTCAAGTGTCAACACTGCAATTTCAGCTCAATGCTGTGGATAATGCCGGTTGTCCAGATGGCAATCACCCACAGATTCTCAAGGGCCAAGATGGCCAGGGCAATCTGCTCCTCAGGGACATCTCCGAGGAATCGAAAGAAAACATGGATCTAGCCAGGCGCAAATACTTGGCTGCAGTTATAGCAGCACGAGAGGTATTAGGAGATGGGGAAGAACCTCTTGTCCTGGTTGAGGAGTTGCGCAAAAACCTCCAAACCTTTCTTAGAAAACCATCTTTGTTGGAGACTTATGGAGGTGAGTACTAAACAACAGGTGCAAAAACATCTCTCCCTTCTGATTAGAACGCTTATGACCATTATTTTGCCCAAAATCTCTTTGACTGGTTTGAGGGAAAAAGAACCCGAAGCATAAAAGAAACAACCATCACAATTAGACAGTTTCTGAAAGGATGATTTTGCACATAAGATCCACTGAGAAACATGCGTTTTCCTCCTTACATCCCCTCTTTCACATCTTCGCCCAAGTAAAAATTCTAGTATATCCATTCATGAATCCTCAAAGGCACTTTGCAGATAAATATAGTATGATAGTAATTCAAATAGCCCATCTTTCTATTCTCTTTCTTTGATCATTCTTTTGTAACACCATTTGCAATCACAAGGAATGGGTTGAATGGATATGCACATGTTGTGTAAGTTGTTGGGTTAGCTCGTCATGGGGAATACATCTCAATGGCATAGCGATGTAGGAAATGTTATTGCCAAAGAACAAAGCATGTTACAAATATAAAAAACCTAGTAGGAGTTTTAGCTCCACGACTTCTGGTAATCATTTATGATTAGGGCTTGTTGAAAAGCTCTTTATCACTACAAGAAAATCTTGTATGTGGAGACCACACCACCATGCAACTTTGTATCTGAAACAATTTGACTCAATACTAGCATGCAAACATCCTTCACTTTTTCCAAATTTTAATTCCATGCTCGATATTAGGTACCTTTATTTCTAATCTAATTGTAGATGAGTCCCATGTCCAAACACATATGGCATATTTCAAGGGGTCATTAGGACCAACATCGTTTGACTACAAGCTTCAATCCTAAGTAAGTCGTAGGTTGTAATTTGTGTACCCTTGTATCATGGCATATGCGGATTTGACAAACCTCACGAAAGGTTGCCAATGTGGACACACTAGATATCCACATCATTCATCTTCTCGTTGTTCTCATTGACACTATGAGAAATTGCCAAAGTGGATGTGTTGAGTTGGCACCCTAGATATTCACATTAGATCCATCTTTTCATCGTTCTTACTAATATTATAATGGATGGATGGATGTTCATCCAATCCCAATTGACAAAGACCATACCATTGAAAAATAAAACCATAACATCATGTGACTACAATCAAACACGTGTTAAAGGGTATTTTGATGAACATTATTCTCATAGTGCAACACCCATAATGATGTGGCATTTTGTCTTTGGAAAAGTGATTGATAGTCTATACCATGTACTACACTTGCAAATGAATCAACTACTTTCCTACCATTACATGACTACTAATTACAACTAGTTTCCAAGGTCATTGCAATACATGCATCAAGAAAATGGATGTTATATTAGTATTGTGTCATTCAAAATATCATAAATTGTTTTACTTCACTTTTGTTTTTGGATTATTTCATTCAAAAGACTAAACTCTTTCAAAGATAATTCCTTAGACCATAAAAGTTTTGGAATACATGGAATGGGTTTTTGGTAATGCACTCATGTTATGTGTTGTACATAGTTTGTTTTTAAATTTTAGAACATGAATAAAACTAGCCAACAATAATATTGGGTTTTGCAATAATGCATTTCTTCAACCCAAAATGTTTCACCAAAGAGTCTAACTTTGGCACCAACAACTTATCCCTCCTTTCGATAGTAAAGCAAACATTACATTTCACCATTCGGATCTTCCCGTCCTTCACACAAATTCGTTCTACCTAATAGAATCTCGTAGCCCAATATTCTTGAAAATCTCAATTCAATTCCCATTTAGGTTTCCTTCTTTTTTCTTTTGGTTCACCATGCTCAGTTTTAGCTTTTGGAACATATGTTTCAACAAAAATAGGTTTAGGTGAGCCTTTTGAGGTAACTTTATGTTTTCCTTCTCCAATGTCGAATGTAAACATGTCGACAAACTTTTTGGAATTGTAGTTATTTCAAAGCTCTCTATAGTCCCAATTGATAGAGGTACATGTACAGATGCATTAGATGTGTTGTTAGGGTTTGAAGATTCAAGAAAATCAATAGTAGAAAAAAAGACAAAATTCGAGCCTATTAGAGGTTTTAATGGCACCATCACCATGTGTAAACAAACAACTCAACAAGTTGCTTCTCTTTCAAGCTAATACCCTCACAAATGTTGTAGCAAGGAGTTTGTGAAAAAGAAACTTGATTTAATAAATGCAATCAAACTTCTATAAATTATCAAAACTCACACATGCTAAGATGTTTAATGTTGCAACAAAACAAGTATCAAGAAGATCAAATGCATGTAGGAAATGTTTACCTTGAATCACATTAAAGCAAATCGGATTGAATCGAATCGAAAGCTTTGACCATTTGCCCCTTGCACACAATGCCAATCCCAAAGTTTTAACATTCAAGAACCAACCCCCCACCATTCAACCACAAAGTACAACAAATAAATGTAGCCCACAATTGATCTTACCTTCAAAGTTGAAATTTGAAACATGACTTGTGCACAAAATATCAAAGTCCATACTCCAAACACATGCTATAGCTTGATTTTGTTCTTGTCCTCCTGTTTTTTCTTATCAAATCTCTTTTTTTGTTTGGATACTACATGAAGTCACTAGTACAATTATAAACTCATCCTATTACAAGTACTAACATTTAAAATACTAGTGGGTACCCGTTAATTGTTTCAACCAATTAATCAAAACAATGATCATTTTGTCACTGTCAAGTGGCTTCAGATGTTCTTAGTGTCTCCAGAAAACTGTGATCAGAAGCAGCAATTCTT
>Ga0116231_10002024_pt1 | contig 42373 bp, 26 predicted proteins | sample S1TSphgellanicum_2_FD_89695 | JGI IMG/M metagenome (GOLD analysis project Ga0116231, IMG submission 89695) | Host-associated microbial communities from peat moss isolated from Minnesota, USA - S1T2_Fd - Sphagnum magellanicum MG | ecosystem: Host-associated > Plants > Peat moss > Unclassified... | reverse complement strand
TGTGAAGGCGCTCCTCCCTTTGTGTCTACTTCGCGATTTTTCAGTCTTCGTCGCTTCTTACCTCCTTGGGTTTTGTGTGTCTCTCTCTCTCTCTCTCTCTCTCTCTCTCTCTCTCTCTCTCTCTCAAGCTTGTTGCATTTCTTTTATCTTTATAGAACTGGAAACACTGAGATTAGATTTCTGCAACAGAAAATAAATTCTGTTTTTGCTACATGTTGGATTTCTTTCTGCAACAACAACAGAAGCAGCTGCCACCTTTTGATCATCATCTTCTGCAGATCCTTCCTCTTGCAAAATGTGTGTATAAAAAGCATTCATGGGGTGTTGTTGTTGGGATTCATGGCAACAGAAGCATTTGAGCTCCAGCAGTCATATCCATTGCAATCATGTATACAAAAATCGTCATGGGTGAGATTGATGATGATGATCCACACCAGTGCTATATTTGATTTTAGGAGTTTTGTTTTGGGGGTAGTATTTGGGAAATCTGGATGAAGCGTACAATGCCCTCAAGAAAGCGCTCGTTCAAATGGTGAGCTGATTTCCTCATTGTTGGTTTTGATGCTGCTACATTTGTTGCAACTAAGAATACTCAAAACCTGGTTTTTTCTTCTATGTTAGCTGTTTCTACTACAGATTGTTGCTCAGTTTGTTCAAATTTGATTTCATCATTTTTTCGAGAGTCATTCAACTCTTGTGAAATATCAGGTTTTTTTTTCAAATTGTTTCCAACAAAAAAATTGAGCTGCAAAATTGGAATGGGCAGGGTGCCAAAATTGTGACAGACGATGGGAGCCGTTACATTTATGCCTTCCTTCCTTCAGGGAATTCAAGAGCGGATGATGTTGATGATCTTGAGTTCCTTTTTGTTGTAAGTATCACAATTAGCAAAACCCACCCTGAAATCAAGGAGAATGAAATGAAGAAGCAGGCTTAGCATTTGTCTTGTCACTGTCACGAGTGTCACATGATCTTGAAGCCCCATTACATTTATACCTTTCCAGGAATTCAAAAGCAGATGTGAATGATCTTGAGTTCTGATTTTTGTTTTAAGTGGTACGATTTGCAGACTTTTCTGAACCTTTGTTTCAAGGAGACTGCTCAAAAGTTTAAGTAGGCTTAGCTTTTTTTTCCCTCATCAGTGGGCCACAATGTTACATGATCTTGAAGTTTGGTAGACTGGAGACAACACAGTTACAAACAAGATGCAATTTGCACAGGGTAATGCAGTGTGCTACAGATCAGTGTCAAGGGTGACTATTCCTGATCCGCCATTCTGTTGGTGGCCTGGGTGCATCAATGGTACGTACGCTCTTGAGTTCTGGACAAACCACAATCAACAATACTGAGCTGGCTGTACAAACATGTTGTAGGGAAGTTAGTATTCTAACAAAGTATTGGCATATCTGTATTGCAGGACCTAGAAATCGTGGAAGGTTGGAGCATCTGAGAGATGAGCTTGGATGGGTGCCTCTAGAAACTGATGAGGACAAGCATTGGGTTCCTCTTCTCTTGCATTGATGACATTTCTGTCAAATGGAATTTGAAATGTTCTGTTTGAGGTTCACCTATTTTTGGTGAGCTTCTTCTCAGATTTAAGATGAAGAAAAAGACAAGAAAGTTGGTATGTCTTTAGAACTAGAATGCAATGCAATGAGCAAGGGCTCTGCAAAACTAGCTCATTGATGTATTATAAGGACAGGAGATGCAAGTTTGTATGCAAGATTAGGTGGTAAGAGTTGCATCAAAATACTAATAATGTTGACCAGTTCCAGAGAGATTTGACACAAAAATTGCAAAGTCCATAGCACATGTAGGTTTCTTGTATATAACAGGTAGTCTCTTTTTATGACATGTGAGGCAGATGTAACTGTCAAGGTCTGGAAGGAGAATGAGAAAGCACACCTGAGACGCACCTTGTAAAACTTCCATAAGAGAGGCTATGTTTCTGACCTTTTTGTTTATGACCTCTTTCCATGGGGATCTTGTGACAGAGCCTGCACTCCATCTGGAGTATTTGGGGAAGGAAAAACACACACTGATCAAACAGGTCTTGACACAGCAGAAATGAGCAAGGTACCTATTTGTAACATTGTGGGAAATAGCCTGCCTCAGAAACTTTCTTTACTGCTCCTGAGTAGATATTTCCAGCTTTTAACTGAAATTTGGAGAATTATTTTGTTTTTGCTGAACTGAGAATGAACATTTGGAAAAGCTCATTACATTCTTACATGAGCTGGTGGAATTCAAAATGTTCCATTGGAGCATGCCGGTTACCATGACTAGTTGAGGTGAGACATGGTAACCTGTGCCATCTGACCAGTTACCTAGTGCATAGTGTGATGATGTTCTTCGGTTGTAACTTGTGTGTAGTTGCAGGAATGTTCTTGTAAGGTTTGATGCAATGCTTGTGGGCAGTGATACTGATGGTTACAACAGCAGATTGGAATCTGTTGCTTTGACTCCAAATGTTTCACATTTGAGAATTCATACCAAAATCCCACTTTGCTCATGGCTTTCAGCTCTGACTCCCTCCTGCCTTTCAGAAAGATGCAATTTTGGAATAGTCATAAATGTGGTGAAATCCTGGAGTGACTGATTTAGCTGTCTGTGGTTGTTCACAGATCAGGACTGAGGTAAAAGAGAGTTAAAGCCCTCTTTGTTTGTTGCCATGAAGAAGGTGTGGGAAGCATGGATTGTTGCCTACAACAACAGTGTTATTCATGCTGCCATGCATCATGGTTTTGCATTTGCAACAAACCTAGGCACCAGTCATGCTACATCACCCACACAGAACAACAGCTATTAGTATGTCAATATTGCGCAAAAGTATACCAAAAAACCTTTGTGATGTGATGAAGCTGATAGTTGCATTCTTTATCAAGAAAAAAGTTTACATGGAATTTTTTCGAAGACACAAATGGAGATAACTTCAGGATATCAGCAAAGAGATACCACAGTCCAGACCCCAGAGGAGGAGGTTCTGCAAGAAGCTGAAGTGTGGTATGGGTTCCATCATCACCCTGATCAGGTAAAACTGTGCTGTGAAATCATGTTCAATCCCAGTAGGGGTCAGCACAAGTTGATCGGTGTCACCTAAATTCTGACATGAGGAGCACAAGCCCAAATTGAACTGGTTGGCTTTACTGGAATTAGTTTCCAGGGGTGCTAAGAAGAAGTCCTTAAAAGGTTCAAGCATCTTGGGAATTTATTGTTGTGTGTGCATCTTACAAGTTAACTCATAAGCCAAAAACTATGTCACAGAGAAGTTTGGATCCTATTCTGCATGAGTACTGTTCTTAAACTTTAATTTTAGAAGAAATCAGATGACCACCAATAAAATTTCCAGTTCTTTACCTGGTTCTTTCATGAACACTCCCAGTTCTTTGCAGTTTCTGAAATAACTGGAAGCAAGTGGAAGGATTCTTTGATTCTTAATTTTTTCCAAGGGACCACCAGTTCTCTAATTCTGAAATGGTTTTTAAAAACTGGAACTGATGGTTCTTAAAAAATCAAACACCCACCCATTGTTGGTGTGGTCAAGAACATTAAATCACTTCTTCCTTTGCACACAATTGCTGACATGTGTATATTTGTTGGATCTGCAGCAATCAAGGTTAAAGGAAATGGTATGCAAAAGTTGTGATTTGGAAACTTATCTGAGAAATTCAGGTTCTAATATATAACTGTGGTTTGCAAAGGAAACTGAGAACCAATTCTTACATATATAACTGCAGTTCTCACAGAAATCTAAGAACTGGTCCAGTAACCTAATAATATTGCCAATTCTTTGCCAGTTACCTACTTTGTGAAAAATGGTGGTTCTTGGATTGCCATTTGAAAGAACCAAAACCAAAAGGTTAGGTATTTGATTTCTGACAATTTTCAAAAATGATCAGAGGTTCTTCGATTGAAAGGAGTGTCCAAACAACCAGAACTGAAGGTTCTTCGATTTCCAATTCTTTTTAGAAACTGAAACTGGAGGGTATTACAAAAGAAAACTCAGATAACTGTCCAACACCGCCATGGACCTGAGCATCTTATAAACAATCCTACTACATTCCATGCAGGACTCGGCTGTATTTTGAGGTGAGTACAAATGATGCACTCAAACTTAAAACATAGGTGATGAGCATTGCCACTTGTTTGCCTCCTTCTCTAGCTTTTTACTTGCAATTGCATCCTTCTCTAGCTTTTTACATGCAATTTTGATTCATGTGATTTTTGGGCTGGATAAGCTAGGAAATGGGCAACTCTTGCTGCATGAAATCTTGTTGCTGTGAGACCCTCCTCTTTGATAGGTAGCCTTATGTGGTGTGTTTAAGCTTGCAGGTTTCTGGTGGTGCAAGCATGTAATTTTTGGTGTAGGGTTAAGGCCCCAGGGGGAAAGCAATACCAGGTTTAGGGTTTAGGGTTTAGGGTTTCACCAGTGTAAAGGGCATGCATAAGGTGATAGCAGACCCATGCAGACCTGATTTTGGCAATGCCCTCGTCCAAGGGCCTTACCCATCTTCATAAAAGGAAGACGCCAATGGATGACATCAAACAAGGCAGATGTTGAATAATAAGTGGCGGAAATAATCTTGTATAACTTTGTGAACACACCTTGTAAATAGGGAGAACTATCCCAAATCATATGAACCCTCCTTGAAATGAAATGTACAACCCTCTTACTTGTTTTTCGAAGTAAATTATGCCAGATAAATTTGCCTCCGTTTTAAACTAGGAAATTTCTCTAAGTGCTTTATGAGAGTTTAGATGCATATTATGCACATCCATAGGATTCTATGCTTTGTAGCTGTACCTCCAAATACACTAAGAAAAATCTGGAAGACTTTTAGGTTATCCTCGAAGTCCTACTCAGTCCAACCCTTACCTATTTCATACCTTGTTTGCCCTCCTATTTGACTTTTTTCATGCCTACTTTTGTTATGTAGAAAGTCCCAAAAAGTTATGAGCAAATTGAAAAACTTAACATGGGCTTGCCACTATGGGTAAGCAAAATTTGTTTTTCAACTATGAGTTGTCGACATGTTTAAGTTTCTATGAGATTCTTAAGTTGTAGGAACATTAGGTTATAGGCTTGAGCATTCAAGATTTGGATTTTAGGGTTTTAGAATTAGGGTTTAGGTTGAGGTTTTAGGGTTTGGCAATTAAAGTTTTAGAGTTGAACTTTTCGGGTTGAACTTTTGGGGTTGAGATTTAATTGTGAAATCATTTGGGTTTTATGGTTTGTGTTATGGTTTAGGGTTTTAGGGTTTAGGTTTCAAAATATAAATTTCAAAGCTTGGGGTTTAGTTTTTTTGGGTTTTGGAGTTGAGGTTTTAGGTTAAAACTTAAGGTTTTATGAATTGAGGTTTGGGCATTTTAGGGTTTAACTTTTGGGGTTTTGAACTTGAGGTTTTAGGGTTTTTGTTTTATGTTTTAAGACTTGGGGTTGATTTTAAGGTTTCATTTTGTTCAGTTGAAGTTTGGGCCTTTTAAGGTTTTATTTTTGTGATTTTGCATTTAAGGTGTTAGGTTTACGGTTTTTAGGTTTAAATTTTAAGGTCAAATTTGGGCCTTGGGTTTAAATTTTTTTAAGGTTGATGTTTGTGGCTTTGAAGGGTTAACTTTTAAGGTTTGAGGGTTGGGGTTTTGGTGTGTAGGTTTCAAACACGTTTTATGAAGGTTTGTTTGAATCTTTTGGGGTTTATGCTTGGGGCATTTTTTTGAAGGTTTAAAGTTTAGTTTCAAGTGTTTAAGGGTTAGGGTTTTTTTACTAAGTCGTGATTTTTAAAGTTTAAAATCAATGTTTTGGGTTTTTAAACATGGTTTGTGCTCATGTAAAATGTTGAAGTTTAAAATCAAGATTTAGAACTAAAGTTAAGATTAACAACCATGGATTAAGGTCCATGATGAAATTATTATTACAAATGTTGTTTTAAGGTTATCTTTTGTGTGTATGTAAAATGATCAAGTTAAAAATCAGGCCCAAAGGGGTGGATTTTGGTGTAGGGTAGGTAGAAGGTTAGAATTAGGATGTAGGCTAAGATTCTCATAAGGGCTATATAAGGAGGAGCTTTTTTTTGTACATTTCCATTTATTTTCATTTAAAATTTGATAGATGTCTTCTTCAAGTTCTTCATATGGTTCTTCTCCAAATAATGATGATATGTTTCATCTTCAAATGTTAGAAAAGTATTGGAGGATATGGACCAAGATGATATCATGATTTTTCAAATGATGGTGATGGATTGCAAATTTAATGATTTTTCACTTCACATGAAGTGGAGGAAAAGGGAAGGGGGGACACTAGTGATCAAATCTTCATCAGATCATCCAACTATGGTTAACATGGGAATTTTAAACTATGTGTGCAAAAAATTTGTAATCTTTTTTTTGGGTTATAATACTTAAATCCCTAGTTGCTTCTAAGTTTTTAATTTTCCATTTTATTCTCCTTCTTATTGTTGATCTCCACCTTGCCAATTGGGAAAGCATCTCAAATTTCAAAAATGTGGAAAAGTGGGATACCATTATTGCCATACTCTTGGACTAGCAAAAAAAATCTCAAATTTCAAAAGGTGTGAAGAAAAAAAATACCATTATTACCATACTCTTGGACTAGCAAAAAAACATCTCAAATTTCAAAAGGTGTGAAGAAAAAATACCATTATTGCCATATCTTGGACTAGCAGGAAAATATCTCAATCTTCAAAAGTTGTGAAGAAATGAAATGCCATTATTGCCATTTTTTGGACTAACATGTAAGCATCTTGAATTTAAAAAGTTGTGGAAAAACAAGATGCCATTATTGGCATGTTCTTGAAGTAACATGAAAACATTTTGAATTTAAAAAGTTGTGAAAAAACAAGATGCCAATATTGCCATATTCTTGGACTAACATGAATACATCTTGAATTTAAAAAGTTGTGGAAAAACATGATGTTATTATTGCCATATTTTTGGACTAACAAGAAAACGTCTTGAATTTAAAAAGTTGTGGTAAAACAAGATGCCATTATTGCCATGCTCTTGGACTAACTTTGCAACTTTGACTTGGTCATTGCCTTTTCACCTTCACTTAATGATGGTCTAAAATTCAAAAAGGCATTCAAATTAATTGTAGAACTTAAAACTTTGACATAACTAAATGTAAAAGTTGATGTTTTCGACATGAATGCCCCATCAATCAAACTTTGATGTTTTTTCAAAACATTTTTTGTGGCATGTCCATTTTTTGCTTTCAAGCCCTCCAACATTTGATCACATTACACTATTTTTTTTTTCAACTCTTCCTCATCTAAAATTATTATCTTTAATTCCTTCAAGGTGTCACACAAGCAATCCTTTAAAGTCTCCTTTGCAAAAATAGGATCTAAGTAAGTTGTTTGGTAGTTGATAAAGAATTAAAACTTGCCTTCACACAACAACTTGAATTAGTTGAATGACATGTTTCTTACCCATGTTGTAGGTTGCAAAATGCAAATTGCATGGTGTTGAAGTGGAAAAAACTCCACAATTTACCTTGAGATTTTTTTTCTTAAGATTGTTTTGCCTTGTGCAAAGTAATGGACTTGGATTGTTGTGTCTCCTGCATATTTATTTCATTTGTGATTCCCATGAATTGTATCATTCTTGCAAAAAGACTACTCATATTCAAACCTAATCACATGGCATTGCATTAGAAATGATCATTGGAAATCATTCACTATAAATAATCATTAGAAATTAGTAATTGAAAATAGTCATTAAATTTCACAGGAAGATCACCAAGATCAAACCTTACCATCATTAAAGTCAAGATGAGCTTGGGGACCTATTGGAAATTTCAATTAGGAATTTGGTTTCACCAAATTCCACATGAAGACCACCAAGATCATACTTTAAACCATCACAAAAATCAAGATGAACTTGAAGACTTGTTGGAAATGTCAATTAGGGGTTTGTTTTCACTGAATTTCATATGAAAACTATCAATAACAACCATAAACCATCATCAAAACTATTTGGAAGATATGGACCATATGGGATTGTCAATTAAAGGTTTATTTCACCAAATTTAACATGAAAACCACTAAGAAAAAACTATTACCACTATCAAAATCACTTGGAAGATATGGACCATTTAAAGGAATTTTAATTAGGGGTCTATTTCACAAAACTTACCATGAAGACCATTAAGAACAAATTATAAACCATCATCAAAAGTACTTGGAAGATATGGACCATCTAGGAATGTCAACAAGGGATCTACTTCACCAAATTTCATATGAAGATCACCAAGAACGTCAAACCTTGAACCTCACTTTAAAAAAAAAACAAATGCTACAACATTCTTCTTATGTTTGAAACCTTAAACTTGCGCATGACAAATGACTAAACTCATTTAACAAAACTTGCAATACCTTTTTCCTTTACAATTTTCTACAACCCTCTACATCTCCCTAAGTTATTGACTTGTTTTACATGCAAACACACTACTTTCACCACAACTAAAAACAAAACACACAAAAACATGAAAGTAAAAACGCAAGGCATGAAAACAAAAAAGCAAAAACCTCATTCTTTTTGCAATAAGCATAACAACTAAACATGAAATTCAACATGAAACTAGTTTTATGTTGAGTTGAAGAATAAAAATCATTTGATAATTTATTGGAGTGTGGTGTATTTTTTTGGACATTGCAACCCATGAATCAAGCAAACACAAGCCTTCGGATAACTCTATTACTTATGATTATTCAATTTGTGGTGTTAAGTTTAGGATTTTGCCCATGGGACTGATAAATTCCATTCGACTAATGGATTTGCAATTCTTTTTTACCTTTTTCTTTTGTAGTTTGAGTTTTAAGAAAGTAGGAAACATTGCTATGGACATTCATTGCTCTTTAGAAAGACATCAATTTTCTTTTCCCAAAGAATTACCAATAACAACTTATTGGATGGTTGGTGTTAGCAAAGATAGCAATCATGTATTGACAATGGCATCAACTTATCATTACGTATGTAGATACCCCTTGTTACTTATACTTTGGGTTGCTATTAATCACATATTTTGCACAATTAAAACATGGTTAAAATGTTTAAAATTTTGGTTTTTTTTGTGAAAGAGTTGAAGGTTTATACTATTGGTGTAGCCTTTCAAACATGAATAAGACTTGTTTTCACATGCAACAATGCACGTCAATAAATTAACTATACTTGACAATGCAATTTGCATAATCATAAAACACTAACAAAAAATTTCAATGTAATTAAAAGGCACGTTATTAATTAGAAATTGTCCTCCGCAAATGAGAAAACATTTTGAAAATGAAATGTTTACTAAAATGGGCATTTCACTTTTCAAAAAATTTCAAGGTGAAAGCACAATCAATTAGAAACAAAAAGTAGTTATACTTCATGTAGTCGTATTTTTACACATAAATGGAAGAAAGTAAAGTCAAAACATTTTCAATCATTATCAAACTATTGGCCATTCAAGAGGAAGTTATAATTTGTTGTGTATAAAGTTTGAAAACCTTTAGTATAATAAAATTAGGTGAAAAGTATTTTTGAAACAAATTGACCATATGGTGTTCAAAAATACTTTAACATTTGAATCTTGAAAAATAATTACTTTTAATTTATAAGTTGAAAGCACATAAGTACAATTTAGTGCAGCATATCCAAGAAAGTAAAAACTATCAATTATTTCTTCTACTTGAGGCCTACTTTTGAAAAAATACATGTTCACAAAGTAATAAAATCTACTTGTAGTTTTGAAATTTTTACTTTAATGCATATTAAATAGATTTTAAAAATATATCATTGGCATACAAATAATCAACATGTTCATATTAATCATTGGGATAAACAATATTTTGAAATTCAATACATTAAGACATAGTTTATGGCTACTTTCCATTTACACATACAAGGATCATGAAGTTTTTACTTGATTGTGCTTTCACCCTTCAACTTTAAAAAAAAAAACTTTCCTATGAGACAAAACATCCATCCATCAAGTTTCATGAAAAACAATGAAATTAATTAACCTTGCCAAGGCTTTACATAGGGCAGTTACCTTCAAAAAAAAGCATTTTTGAAATAATCACCCCTTGGTTTTGCCTCAAGCAAACACTTATTTTATGGACACCTTGCTCTTCATGCATTACTTTACACACATAATATGTAAAGGATGGTTTCAAAACCAACTTTTAAAACCCAATTATGGGTTATTACACCATGGAAGAATAATGAAGTAGAGTTCCCAAGTGTTGTTTATTGCCTATTATTCCACCTAAGAAAAATAATGTCATGAAGTTTGTAAAGTAAGCATGATTAAATGTTCTTGTGCAAGGTAAAAGCCCTAGGGTGAGAACATACCCAAGATATGGGGCCAAGGATGAAATGGTTTCCTAAACTATTATAACATGTTGCCAAAATATAACAGTATTCCTCTTTGACGAGTCTAGCCAAATTTCGTTAAGTCTTCTTTTGCATGATCACCATAGCACCTACCTCACAAAATTCAAAAAAAAAAAATACTAATATTGGGTGGTTCTACCTTTTTCAAGTCATGACACATAGACAATAGCATTGAATGAATGAATTTTGGGATAGTAAAATTTGGGACATAGTCTAATAATTTAAATGCAATGTATATGGGTTTATGATTTATCCAATAAGCTTCAGTTGATCCAAAAATGGCATTGTTGTATTAACACATTGGTCCATACATGATCAATTTGGGTGGATGCATGGTAGGGTAGACGAATTTGGAAGCAACACAATCCACTTTACTATAACCTAGTTGTGATTATAATTGTTACATTGTTTTGTACATATTGGAGTTGTTGAATGGGACTCATTTTGAAGTTATAGATTTCAATATGCATAATGAAAATTTTATTGGTATGAAAATTTCATAAAAATATAGTAGTTATGGACTTTTGAAATTGAAAATCAAAGTTTGTTACGCCATCGACAATTAATGGATGAACTTTGGTTTGGTTCCATGATTGACCTCAAAACTTGTTAGGGAATTGGTTTTAATTAGAAAATGTAATAATGAAAGCAAGATTGAAAGGTTTTGATTTATGTTTAATGTAGTTTATTACCTATGGGCTTTTATTTGATGAAAAAACCTAAATATTTTTCATAAGTCCATTTCATCTTGAAAAAAACATGAATTGAATTGAAATTGTGCATACATGTCTTAATCAATGAGCTCTAGAATGGTCAACATTATAATGGAAAAAAATCTTAAAATCAATGCATTGTTGTTATTTGATTACAAAAAAAAATTTAAGGCTAAAAAAGATACAAAAGAAATGGAAATTTAAATTAAGGAACTCTTGTTGTTTTTTGGTCCACCTACTATGCACTTACCTTATTAGCATGTATATATATTAAAATCCCTAATTATTATGATTGGACAATTTGTAGGTAATTTTTGGAAAATAGTTTTTAAAATAGAAATGAAATAAAATACTTGCATTTTCAATAGTTTATAAATCACAATTACATGTATAATCTCTTGTGTATTTTCATTGAAGGTTTGCAACAATGAATATTTCATTTGAATTTTTTTATTGAAGTCATGTTTGACAAATATACCATTTCATCACAAAATATCACTTTTTCATGTTGATGTAACAAAATAAGATGTTAATTTTTTTATTTAATATGGTGTTATGAATTTCTTGAAATGTACAAAGATTTAATATTATTGTTTCATTTAGTAGAAAATATGTGATGCAAGTAAGTTTTGATTTCTAAGGAAATCTTGAAATGTAAATTTAACAAATGAATTTTAAGATATTGTATGAGTATAAATTCTTTTTGATAAGATTTAAATTAAGGATTGTTAGTTTATATTGTGTTATTGTTTTTAAATGCAACATTTCTTATTGAACATTGAAATCTACATGGAATTTTTTGTTGATAATGGGGAAAGTAAATATACTTGTGTTCTTTATGAATATGGGATAATGATGTGTATATGAAGCCATGTTTTGTTACACCAAATGGATAAAATGTTAAACAATCAAAAGTCTAACCTTGTGCATAATGGATAGTGTGTCGTACAACTAATTGAACAAGGAATTAGATTCTTGTGATGTTATGAATAGGATTACTACCTATTTGTATTTCAACAATTTTCATTCAATCAGTGTCCAATTTTTTTTTCAAGTCTAAGGAATTTTTTGTACATTTGTGAATCCTCAAATCTTGTGTTGATTCCAATTTGAAGGTTTTGAAAATGTATCCATGTGAATGATTTTGGAAAGGTTTATCCATATTCTTAAAAACTATCATCTACACCATTCACAAGTTAATATAATGTTACATAATTTTCTACACATAATTCGACTAACATATCATTTTTAATTGATAATTCATGATGGAGGCCAATTGTTCGGCTTGGTATCATTGGCAATTTGAAATGAGAATGACATGTTTCAGTGAATGTCTTTTGCATGAAAAATGAATTGCTGATTTAGTGTGTTTTGAAATATGGTTTTGTTATGTTCAATTGTTTTGACATTTGTGTAAAATAAATGTGGCAAAGTATTAATTATCTATTGGTGGTGCTCTCAAACAAATTTTGTTAGTAAAATCAATATATTTGGAAATATGTGATGTTATTCAAAACCGATTTAAAATATTAATGAATTTGAAATCATTTTGGCACATGACTTGTTTTAATTCATAACATTTTATGTTGTCTTGCAAAAAAGTTGTTCCAAGGATATTGAATCCATCAATTTTTTATTTGAAAATCCATGAATCTTAAATTGGTGAAACTTGGTAAGAATCACATGTCATTATAACATCACAACCACCTATAATTTGTTGTGTGCTTGTTTTATATCATGTAATTTATGTTCAATACATGTTAACACTTTATTGTCATGCTCGTATGCATGGCTTCATACATTACGACCGGTTATAGGCATGCTAATCATGCCTTTAAGTTAATATGCGCTCTTAGGGTTAATGTATGTTATTCGATTACTATGCGCTATTAGGTGTTTTAAAGTTATGGTTTGTTTAGGGTTTCAACTTTGCTAACAACTATATAAAAGGCCAAGCTCTTCCCTTCTCTTGTTAGTTTTTCTAGAATTCCTTCGTCAGGGAGAATTTCCTCCATAATTATACTAGATTTCTAAATGCTCATGACAGCTATTGCACGACCACCATTTACATACACTACATTTTCTTTCCTTCTTTTCAATTTAATATACATGAGAATTTCATCTTAGCCTTTTCTTGTGCATTGTATATATACATGCGTGCATATCTTTTTGGTTGATTAGTTTCTACCTTTGATTGGTTTTAGTCTTTTTGTTCAATAAAATTTATAATGGATTTACACCCTTACGACACCGAATGTCACGACACTACACGTCATGACATTATTACCTACTAAAGATATCTCATCTATTATTAACATTTGTAATTGATCATAGGTTTTTATTAAAGTGTCATTTTTCCATCATTTATTGTTTTTTTGAATTCATTGCAATTTTTGTTTAATGGAATGACAAGTGCAGAATGTATTGTTGTACCATTAATGTTGAATGCAACTTTCCTTGTGTATGCCAATTTCAAAATTTTGGGTTTTAAATATCAACATTTGACATTTGTATTATATTGTAACATGTTTTGCATGATACACAAGAACATGAATGTTTTCCCTATGCCTACACTTCTTGTTAAAAAAAAGATGCAAAGATTTTGATGGGTGTTTGTTTTGCATAAAATATCATTTACAATGATTATTTGTTCGTTACATCATGTATTTAGTTAATTATGGACTTTTTAAAAGTCCAAATTAACAATTGACTATTTGGAGGTTGGAAAATTAAAGATGAACTTTCATTTGGGGGCCACCAAATGATGCAACAACATAATATTAATAATATTTTGCTTCGTTAAATGATCCAACAAACAAATGTTAATGATGTTTTGTCTCAAACTTGATCCCAACCACTAGGGTAAAAAAATCCATAATTGACAATTTAGTCCAAAATTAACTAAATACACGTTTTATTTTATTTTTCATGTTTCAAGAAGAAATTTCATATGATATGCCTTTGTCTATTTGTTCAAATTCACTACAAATCTATGTTCAAATTATTTTATGGGTGGTAATTGAATTTTTTTCATATGTTAAATTATATCATTCAGTTTTATTAACATTAATATATAATGTTTTATGTGTGCATCATTTGCAAAAGTGATTGTGTCATCATGAGGAAGATTTTCTTATCCATCAATTTCATGAATTTTTGTGTATTTTTGTAATTTTTCTTGTAATTTATCCCATTCATCATTATATTTGTTAGTAGGATTCAAATTGTACATTTAAAAAAAAAGTATGATATTTTTTCATTTAAATAGGCATTTTTCCATGAACTATGGTCATTTTTCAAATCAATTTTTAATCCACAAAAGGGGTTGAATACTAATAATAAATTCTTTATGATGGTTTCTAGCATCTTTATGAAGATAAAAAAATGTAACAAATTACTTTACTACACCACATAGGTTCGTACAAATTCCATGCAAAATCTGATTTTCATAGGTTTGTACAAAAATCACATGAATTTCATGTTATGGTTATGTGAATGATAGTTATATGTATTCAATATTTTAAGTATTCAAATGAACAAGACATTGTTTTGAATAACATACATGAATTTTCATGTTTAATACACAAAAATTTCATAGTTTGATGCAAAATTATATTATGATAATTGCACAAATTTAGTTAAAATGTAAATTGTACATATTTCACATCAAAACATCATAAGTAGAATACATACATCATTTATGTAAAAGCAATATATATAATTTTATGTGTCATTTTTACACTTTGAAAGTTCACAAATTTTGCATGAACATATTGTTTATGATTTTCACACAAATCAAATTGAAATTTCATGATATTGGAAGTTTGTGATATATGTTTATGAATTTTACATGTTCTTGTGTTGTAATTTGTTGTAAATTTTGCAAAACACAAATCATTTAACTTTGTGTATCATGCTTTGTATTTTTCAACTAATGATTTTTAATAAATGTTTGTTGAAGTTGGGAACAACTATGTATAATATATTTTAGTAGTAATACAAAAGTTTTGTTGGATTTTTCACATGTCTTTATGAATTGAAATGATCTTGTTAAATGATAAAATGGAATGGATTATGATATGTGTACTGTTTTGTTGAATTGGCATTTATGGTGCATTCAAAAGTGCATTCCATATTGTCCATATTCTCATAATTGAAAAGTTTGTATGAATGCAAGACAAGGTGCATTTAAATATATATATATATATTTTTTAATTTTTTAAAAACTCCAAACTTGGTTTATTATTTACAATATGTTTTCCTAAAATTAAGTCTAAGAGTTTTTAGAGATCAATTTTCTTTCCACAATGTTTACACATTAATATATGATTATTATATTTTATGTTTTTAATAACACTAGGAAAACATTCAATTTATGATTGGGATGCATAACAAACTTGATGTTTAAAACATAATTTTTGACAACAATAACATACATGTTTCACTATGTCTTCAATATCATATTTATATTTTAAAATGTGTTTATCATTGATATTTGTCTTAATACTCATTTGTTCTGAATTCTTGTCTTTTTTGACAATTTTTGTTTGGAATTTTTTGTGTTTATCATTCAAAACCTAACTATTTAAAATATTATGGTCAATGGAAAATTTATCAATATTGGTTAGTACTAATAATGGAACATTTGAAGACTTATTTATTTTTGAATAATTTTTTGATTATTTTCCCTATTTTTCAATATGTGATTTTGACAATTTTGCAATATGTTGAAAGCAATTATTTCATTTTCTTTTGAACAAATATGGATTATATTGGTGTTATTTTGTTTTTGGGCATCAAGATGTTTTAAAGGTCATTTGATTTGCCATGACATGGATAAACCCAAATGTGGATATTGATGGATGAATGTTAATGCAATTTCTTGTGGATTCCATTTGATATTTTCTTTCCATTTTTCACAATGTGTCATTTAGTTCAAATTTTCAAGTGAACCTTCTTCGTTTTTTATTAATTTTTAAAATAAATTTCTCTTTGTTCAATTAAAAATTTCCAACAATTTTGTTATATGTATAATTTTTGGAAATGGTTAAGACATCAATAACATTATCACATTTGTTTGTAGGTTTTTTTGCAATGATTATTTCCATATACTATATTTAAAATTGTAATGCAATATTGATTTCCTTTTTTGGCCTTTATTTGTCCTTTGTTTTTATTCCAAACATGAATTGGGCATTCCAAATACCTTGATATGCAATACACAATAGTGAAATCACTTCACAATCCACCATTAGTTGTAGACATTGACATTTTTTGCACATATATTTGTTCATTATTTTTTTGTCCATAATGTAAATCATGTAGAAAATTCATAATTTAATTCACGTGTATGACATTTTAATGCTTTTAGTGTCCTAAGATTAAACACTATTATAAATGAACCATACTATTTTTGCGATTTTTTTCTAAATTTATTGAATATTTTAACAAATATGTTATTGCATCAAAAAAGAATTCACCAACACCATAATGGAAATTGGTAATTCTTTGCAAGTTGATTTTATTTTATTTTTGGCCAATATCCATCTTTTATCATAAAACTAGTTTATTTGGGGTTTAGTTTCAATCAATTTTATATTACTGAAATGTTGTTATATATATATATATATAATTCACAATTTTTAAAATTTTGATCTTAGTGTTTTCAAATTCTCAAAGTAAGGAATAATTAATTTTAGTTATTAATATTGGGTGTTGTTATTGTATTATCACAATTTACTTTTTTTTTCCATTGTTTCCTTTATTTATTTGTCACTATTTACTTTCCAATTTATTGTTGATCTTTATTTTTTCTTTTTACAATTTAAATCTCATTACTATTACTAAATATTTCCTTCCTTAAAGTTCACATTTTTTTTTGGGTTAAGGTTTTAAATTTTGGTTTAAAAGAATATTTTAAATATATGCTGAAATTTTTTTTTTAGCTAAGAGAAAGTATTTATATTTTATTTGCAATTCCTTTAGTTGTTTCTTTATAATGTATCTAAAATGTATACTTTTTATTCATTATTTTTAATTAAAAATATTTACTATATATCCTCTACAATGGTCTTTATTTACATTTTATACATTTTTAAAAATTAAAAATTCACTATTTATAGCTTCTTCTTCTTTTTGAGATGCTATGTGTTTTGGTTGAGATATAAAAATTAAATATAACTTGTAATTGTGATCATTTGAAAAATTAAAACCCAATAAACCTATCCATTCACCTTTGCCTAGGAAAAAATCCCCATTATTCAAATTGTATTTCCATAGTTGAAAAATAAATCTCCAAATAATCAATATGTAAATTTTCCAATATCAAAAGCCAACATCCCATATACCATTAACCCACAAGACCAAATTGTTTTCATTTATAAGATATGTAGAAATGTTATGTACATATTGTAATCCAAAATTGGAAATGTTCTATATTGAAAATTTGTTCTACAAACACGCACCAAAAACCCAATATTCAAAATTGTTGCATAAATATGTATAGCAATGCCTTCAAAACTTCAAGCCAAAACACTAATACACATATCAACAATATTTGTTCTTTTAGATTTTTCATCTTTTAATGTGATATTTTAAAGTTGAATAGCCCACAACTCTTGTGGTAGAACTTAAAATGAAACAACTTTCAAGTCTCTTCTCCTTGAAAAGACAAAGAAAAAACCCCTATTTGGTCTAAAATTTTCAAGACTAACAAGCTTGTGTCTCGACAAAGATTTGATCTTAGGAACACACAACATGCAATCATATTTGTTACCATTGTTTTACTTTATTTTGCTTGAAATCTAAGCTTGAATTTTAGGATGGACATGCACTTACAACCGTAGCATTACAAACCACCATTTCGATTGGTTAGAGAAGACAAATGGTGTTTTGTGCATATGTTTTTGAAAGAAAACAATTGAATAACAATCACCAACTTCCTGACAACCTACACCCCAAAAATGTGAGCCTTAAATATCGATTCTATAAGCAAATTAAAAAAGTGCATACACATAATAATTCAAAATTTATGGCAAAGACTTATCCTTCAGTTTTCTTATTTATGCACTTTGCTAAGGCTATCTATCAATAACTGCATGATCAAAAGTAGGGATTACAAACACATTTGAAAATTTTGTAACAAGCTATTGTTCCCCAAAAATTGCATTTTCAATATTTTTGAACAAAAGTGTAACATGTATGCCATTACTATATGTGTTTACCAATTGCACATATTGTGTGTAAAACTTAAGGTGAAAAGATAATGTCTATGTATCATTAGCTCCTAATTCATCTATTACAACCAAAATAAAGGTTTTTGTACATTGGTCATATATCCTTGTGACAACCATTTTTAGGGTTTCAAATTCTTCTATATCTTCCCCCTACATGAAAGTTTAAATGTTATGAAAGATAACACGATGCAAGCTAACTAGAAATGGATCAGTTGGTTTTGTTGTTATTGTTGTTGACCCAATTTTCAACACAAATCCCCAATCACATTTTTCAAACTTATTTTGAAATGTAACATTGAAATTTGCAATATGTATGTATCACCCAACATTGAGTCATGGAAAAAAATAGTGACAAAAGTTGAAACCAATTGTTAAAGCTATTGTAAGACACCTTGATGCATATGTGAGATCATAATGTATATATTTTAAAAAGCCATTGCCAACCACGTCATAATTTTCATACATGTTCACTATATACCATTCAAATACAACACCAAACATCCTTTATTGCACATCAATTATCCCCACAATCGACACCAATGCTGTACAATTTTCTTGTTGGGGCCATGAACAAGTTTAACCATAATTTAAAAAAAAAAAATAAAAACGCTGAAACTCAGTAACAAAACTTACAAAAACTACATAATCTACTTGTTGTCCACCAAAAACTGACTATGAGCAACTAAGTACAAAAGTTAATTATGAAACACCTTGAATCTGATCACAATTAGCGTATACAAATTGCTAGATTTCTTTGTTATCCAAAAACAAGGCAAAACACCTTTTAAAACATCTATGGAAAAAAATAGTAATACAACATTAGTTGTTTTTTTTTCTAAGTAAAACTACAATACATTTCCAGTTTTCAGAGTCTTCATGATAAAATCTTCTGTAAGTCAACTGACCTAATATGAAACAACTACCCTGATTTCCTTTTTTAAGATTTGGGTCTTCATATTTTAGTCAAAGGAGAGGTTTGTATGTTGATGTAAGAAATCCAAACACAACACTTGTTCTCTTTTGAGTTTGCCTTATTTTTAGCCCTTCTTGGGGCACACCCCCACCAAACAGAGACCATGATCATTCATCATCATAAAGCTTACACCAAATTTGCACTGCAATTTAATAAGAAACTGGGTGGTTAGAGCCAACTTGAAGACTCAAGAGTAGTATGTTTCACACCCTACTCATGCAAATATATTAAGCTATTTTACTATATATAGTTAATATATTAACATTTACTTACCTAGTAGTTACCTATTTTCCTACCTATCTACCTATATATGAGACTTATTTCTTACAAAATTGATTACCAAGGTGAATCCAAATACTGTCTCAGTTGAGGTTCATCCACAACTGAGTATTAACTGGCATCCATTGGATGGTGCACTGGTGGGTGCTGGTTCACTGTGGCCCTAATAAAGAACTAGTTGATATGGGTTGGGTATATGAACAAGGGTTTAGGGTTTAAGAATTGGTTCTGAGTTGAGACCCTTGACTGACGGTCCTAAAAAACCATAGAACCGGTCCTAAACCTACCCTATACAGCCAGCTATTTGCAGGTGAAGCTCAGAAAACCACCATTTATTATTGTGGTAAACTGAGTTTCATCCTGTTTTGACCCCCTCTTTCCTTTTTCTGGAGCGCCTCCACTACTGCTACATGTAATTTCAACTACTATAATTACTCTCGAACCTTGTACATTAAGTACCCAGATTTAATAAAATTTCATTACTTTGCGGACCCACATTCAAAGAGGGGATAGGTGGTGAAAAGAGGCCCAAAGTCAGGGTGAAGACAGGGTGACTTTTGGGAAAACTTTATTGTTCAAAGATCAAACCACTTCTCAATTTATTTTTCTTTTTTCTCTCGGGTTGGGTTTCCTGTTTTCCATGATCCATGATGATGGGTTGCTCTTATGTGATCAGATCTGAAATATCCATGGCCTTTACTATTAGATTATCATGAGGTAACCCTAAACCCTCAATTCCCTTTCAAGTTTGACTCAATACATATGCAGATAAATACTTATTGAACATGATGAAGGCATGGTGAACACTTGCCTATTTGGCAACAGGCAAGTTCAAAGGAAACCCATTGTTTTCAAATTCCTAAAGACCTCCTCTGATTTCTCTAGTGTATCTAGAGAGTGCCCTGCATAGCATAAAATCTCTTTGGGCTTTTGAAAACTGAAAAGTTCCACTCTTGTGGGCATTCTGTTATTCTAAAGCTTGGTGTCATTTTTTCCCTGGGTACCTAGGGTACATAAACCCTAAACCCTACTGGGTATCACAGGAATAGAAATTTAAAAAATGCAAGATTGATCTCAAGTTTCAACACTGGGTAAAGCCACAAGCAAGGACATTACTGATATTGTGCAGTGCTCAGCTACCACTTTGTGTGAGCCCTTATTTCAATAATGCCCTCCCCCTTGCACTTTATCAAGCACTCAGAGAAATTTTTTAGTGTATTTGGAGGGCACCTTATTTTCATGAATATCCCTCTTACAAATGAGGAGAGATCTACCTAATGCGAACTTTCTGAGAGTGGCATGGATCTTACATCTATTTATTTAAATAAACATAATATTTCTCAACTCCTAAGGAATGAATGTAGGTGTAAGAAGCCTCCTCCTTCACCTTGTGGTTTACAAGTGTTTAAGCTCATCATAATCTTTACCTCGTGCTTTAAGATGGGTATAGCACATGGTGGGGAACATTCTCAAAATGTGGGGCTAGACTCAGTTTTCATCTCATCCAAGGCCCTCTAAATTTCAAGGAACTGGTGTATGGGTGGTTTTTTTATAATCTTTCGTAAGTTCCTTGTTGATTTTGCATAATTTTTCATGTAATCATCCCTAGACAAACGTAAAAACATTTTCAAGTATAATTATCTCACTTCCTTCCTAATAATTATTCTTATTTTTATTACTATCTCATTCCTTTCCTAATAATTTTTTTATCCTTATAACTATTTCACCCCCTTTTCTTATCCAGCACCTTGGATATGAAAAGACAAATTCACATGTGCCTTTTTATGTCCATGATATTTGTATTAATTATAATTAAATTTGACATTGACATAAATAATGATGAATTGTTGATAATCGTATGAAAACATAATAAGAAAAGAAATTGTCATTAGTAATGTGTAGCAATGTGGAGCCCAAGTTTTTCATAGGCTCTTTATTGATTTTATATAATCTTTTGTATGATCATCCCCTAGACAATTCAAAAACATTTTCAAATATAATTACCTTATTTCCAAGCTTAACTACCTCACTTCCTACTAACTATCTTTTTATTTTTTATAAATATTTTATTCATTTCTTAATAACTATCTCTTATCTTTATGACTATTTGACCCCTCGCTTACCGACCAACATGGGTATGAAAAGACAAAATTAACATTTTATTTTTTTCATGTTCATGATATTTATATTAATTAAAATTAAATTTGAGATTGACATAAATAATGATAAATTTATTTTTAATAACAAAACATTTTGAGGGACTATAGTATATGGGTGAATTTTTAGAATCTATTGTATGGTCCTCCTTGAACAATTTGAAAGATAATTACCTCATTTTCTTTTCTAATAACTACCTCCCTCCTATATTTAATAATTTTCTCCATCTTATGTTATAACTACCTCACTCATTTTTCTTTACCCCACCAACATGGATATTAGAAAAAAAATTTAATGTATCTTTTCATGTCCAAGAAATGTATATAAATTTAAATTAAATTTGACATTGACATAAATAATGATGAAATAATTGATAACTGCATGAAAACATGAGATAAATAAATAAATAAAAATAATTGATCGTCACTCACTGATAGAATGTGGAGCCCATATTTAAGTAATATGATAAATATTCTGAGATATTTATTACATTGATAATACATAACAATTACCTGCCAATATCATGGGTTGATCTGTAATTTGGCATTATCTGCCATTTTGATGGAAAAAAAGAAAAAGTATTCTTATTATTTTCTTAAGTAAAATGGTGAATATACTCCGAGGTATTTATACGTCAATAATACGTACAAATTACACCTGCCGTACCACCGTCTGTGATCCGGTACTCTCTTCTGCCGTAATACGGCAAGCGCCGTCACGTCAGGGCCGGCCACGGCCACGCACGTATTAGGGTTTTCCATAGCCCGAGTCACTGGCGATACTCGCGATGATGATGATGATGATGTGCAAACCCTAATACGTCTCCCGCACTCACGACCGTCCGATCAATCAGATGAGCTTATCGAGGCCGTTGCCAGCACCGTGTTCGTCTCCTGCCGTCCGATGATCGTCAGCCTGCTGCTGCTGCTGCGGCCATCGCCTTTGTCGCGCCACAATCGCAATGTGTGAGAAGAAGCGCCTTTGCGCCTTTCGAGATCCCCCCTGGCCTCCCCACCCCCTCCCTCTCTCCTTTGTCCCTCTCCTCTTGTGTCTCGTGTCTTCTGCCCACGACACCCATCCGCATTTGCTCCTCTCTTTCTGTGTCGCTACGCTCTGCAGCGGTGTCTGTATTCTCGAATTCCGAGAAGCAGTTGGGAGTACGTAAGAAGTCGCTGCAGGAGAGGGTAAGAGAATTTTTTTTAAACAGATAGTGACCGGAAGAACAGAAGCAGCGGAGTTGGGATTTTGTGGAAGGAACAGGGGCGGGTGGACGGGTGGAGAGGCTCTTCTTTCTTCCGTGGAGGTTTTTGTCCATCGCGGTTGGGGGATGGCCGAAGATGCAGCAGCAGCAGCAGCAGCTCCTGGAGGAGCTGCTGCTGTTGTTGTTGGCAAGAAGAAGAGCGGGACTGTGAAGTGGTTCAATAGCAGCAAGGGTTTCGGGTTCATTACCCCTGACGATGGCGGCGAAGATCTCTTCGTCCATCAAACCTCCATACATGCCGAGGGTTTTCGGTCTCTAAGAGAAGGCGAGTCCGTGGAGTTCTCCGTGGAGTCCAGTGACGACGGACGTACCAAGGCGTTGGATGTTACCGGCCCGGGCGGCACTTTTGTGCAGGGCGCTTCTTATCGCCGTGATGGCTATGGTGGAGGTGGCGGAAGAGGAGGAGGAGGTCGTAGTAGTGGTGGTGGCCTTGGGGGGGCTTCTGGAGGTTACGGTGGTGGCGGACCTGTAGGGATAAGAGCCAGAGGAGGCCGTGCACCCAGAGGAGGTGGTGGCTTTGGTGGCGGCGGCGGAGGCGACCGCTCATGCTACAACTGTGGTGAGGGAGGCCACATTGCTAGAGATTGCCCTAATGAGTCCACAGGTAATGCCAGACAGAGTGGCGGCGGCGGCGGTACACGCAACTGCTACAACTGTGGAGAGTCTGGGCATCTTGCAAGGGATTGCACCCTAGCAGCCAATGCCTAAAGGAAGGAGATACTTATTCTTTCCGTTCATTGAAGAAGCTTGAGGCGTTCTTTGAGTGAGGGGAAGCTCTTGTCCTTGGGGTATCGATGTAAGGATTAGGGTTAGAGTGCCCTGTGTGATTTCGGTTTTTTTTCAATGTGCTCGGGTGTAGTGTTGTCCTTGGAAGGGAGACAGGATGATGATACTGTCCACTTCAAAGTCTTCAAGGGGCTTTCTTTGTGGCATGCGTCTTCCTGAAGCGTTCCAAGAGGTCAAAGCTTTTTTTGTGATGGGGGTGAAAATCAGTCTCTGCTTGTACTGTGCGATAGAATCGACAATTGGGGTTGGTGCTTCCCGCCACCGCTCCTCAAGAAAGAGCCTTTGAAGGATTCAGTCTGACTGACCTTGTGAGACCCTCTCCATCTGTAGGCAGGCAGTTCCAGTAAGTTGTTTCATGGTCTACTAGCTTTGTTACCAAGCCGAATGTTTGTCATGTCCATCTCCAGCTTGTGAACCATTCTAGTTCCAAGGGAATGTATTCAATCAAGAAAGACACAAATTTTTTGTAGGCTTAGCTCAAAAACTTGGACTCCTTGTGTGATGGCTACTTCTCGTGTTGGACCCCTTTTTTCGTTCTTCCCTCTAATGGCAGCTTTTTATTAGAATGTAAGCTTCAAATGAATATAACCTTTGACACCAGTGTGAGTTTCTGAAACAATACTCCTGCAAGTATATCATCTACATGTGGACAGAGAGTGTGTGTATTCTCCATGGCTTCTTCCTGTTTGGGTTCCATGCTTTCAGTATGCTGAAAAATGATCTATCATCAAATGTTTTTTTACTCGGCAATGCATGCATAAATGCAGAGTCCTTGGGGTGTTGTGAGTTGGAGTGCCTGTGGGTACTGCACAAAAATACCCAAGGGTTGGACAGCAGCATGATGTGAAAATTTTCAATGCACCTACTTCTTGCATCAGTCTGTGTCTGTTACAGCTTGGAAGCAGTCTGATGAGATGAGGCATCATCCTCATCTAGACTGTCTGTTGACATTGCTGGAGAGCGTTGTTTTCATGCAAATGTTATCTGGAGATGCAGACATCCTGCCCCTTAACCTTCACATCATTTACATTCATCCTTTGGATTCTTTGAAAGCCCTGTCCCTATCGATCAAGGGTTTGTCAGGATGATCTTGTTTTGCAATGTAATTCACAGTTTTTGGGATTGGGTGGTGTGGTCTGGTTACATGACCTGATTTTAACATGTGTCTTTGCTAGTGGCTGGCTATGCTTGCTTGAAAATAAGCAAAACACTTTTGTGGCTGCATGTCTTGAAACATGTATTTATCATTGTTTTTCTGCATGAAATTGCTGCTAAGTTGGCAATAGCTCACAGACGTACAAAATGCTAAAGACTTTTGGTCTCTAAATGCATTATACAATGCCAGGGGCCAGGAGGGTTGGAAAGTTGGAACAATGAGGATTAGGTTGGTAGAGTGATGTTTGCTGAAGTAACAATTGGTTTGGATGTACAGGATTTGTGATACTCTTTGGTTCTCTGTAAGTCATTCCTGAAGCTTTGCCTTGCTTTTCACTGCTATGTTGCTTTGCTGTGCATGCTTACTGATGTGTTTTGGTGTGTGGTATCAATTCTGAGCTTCTGAAATTTGGAATTTCTATAGCTTGTGATGCTGAATTGAATTGACAGTTAAAGTGTGGTTTCAACGTGATGTATGCTGGACAAGTAGAATTGTGAAGAGTCAATTATTATGCCTATCCCACGGCTGAATGGAGAAGTCAGTGAAAAATTAAACACTGAATGGTAGAACTCAGGAATGTGAAAAGCACTTTCATGTCAAAAGGATGTGGGCGCTCTTGGCATACATTTGCCTTCCTCTTCCCATCTTTGCTGCTTGCAGCACAATTCTTGTGCCAAAATCTGAACCTTCTTTCCTGTATACATGTGTTTGGTGAACAGCATCACACCAATTGTTTTCAGGATCCCAAACTTGATGGAAACTTGGATCATTTCAAGGGTTGATTTCAAAACTTTTGCACCATCACACCTTTTTTAACATTGTCTTCAACGAATCATGCACAAATGTCCATCAAGCTCACATCCTATTATTCTTAAGCCTTGGGATTTGAACATAATGTATTTTCCCCATGTTCTATTTGTCAACACACTATCTTTTTTACTATTGTTTGAATCAAGCTACATGAAGGCCAAGGCATGTGTGAGAAGTCTCCTTTAGGGGAGGAAGGAAGGTTTTATTGCCCCAATTATTTATGTGTTCTTGCATGCAATTGGTTAGGGTTTAGACGCAAGTTTTCATTGGGAAACAAGGAGCAACTTCTAGAAATGTATTTTTAGCATTTACCTTTCTCTATGTATTATCATTTTGTTCTTGTTGTGATTGCAATTTGTTTTGTTTAAACATTTTTGCTTCATCTTTGAACCTTTTCAACAAGATATGTGAATCAAATTGAATAGATTTATGCAATTATGAGAAGTTTCAACTAACTATTAAAATACATTTTGGTGGATTGTTTTCAACTTGTTCCTTTGATTTTATAGAAATCCTTTAGTATCACAAATTTTTAGTTTGGATTTGAACAATTATAAAGTTCCTGTAGAATTTGTTTCTATTGGAATATTACTCCAATATGATTTGGTAGTTATCTTTAAATTGGTTTTATTACAAAATCCCAAATACATTTGGTAGATTTATCAAAAGGCCTTACCGATTTTCTTCTTTGTTCAATCTCCACACTATGGATTGTAGTTCTATCAATGCAACAAAACATATCTTTAAAGAAGTTCATTAATTGGGAAAAAAATTGAAGATGAAATTCAAGAAGTTTTATAATATTAACTTTCATGTCACACTTGGTGAAACTAACTTAATTTTGAAATGTGCTTGATGACCACTATGAACATAATTTAACGCTTTTAATAATCAAAATCATCAAATGGTTAAAAAGTTAACCTCCTCCCTTACTAAACTCACCATTCGTTGTAACATGGTATATTGTAGTACCTTTTCAAGTTCAACACTTGGATGTTGAATAATTATTTCATTTAAAAAAATCCACTTCAATAGTAAAAGTAATAATTAATGAAATTTCAACAATAAATATTAGTAGCTTTTTTGACAAGTTTTCTAAACTTTGAACATCTAACATAAGGAGACTTTTTACAACATTTTATTTTATTTTATTTGCAAAAATGGATATACATTGTGTTCCATTGCATTATAGGATAGAAAAATGTTGTCAATTATTGTACTTGTTCCACAAGTGTACTAGCCTAAAGCAATAGGCTTTTGAATTTCCACCAATCTTTGTACTTTTCCCTCCCTTGTAATTTTCTTAAATTTCAACATTTCAAACAAATAATTTCTAAAATTTTTGGAATTTTCAAAAATAATTTAATTATTTTCAAACATGAAAAGGTATGACAATATAGCCATTGGTATATGTAAATGTCCTTACATGTGTATTAAACTATGAGCTTATGCATATAGTTACCTTGGTGATAATTTGCTAAAATGTTTTTTTTAAATCATTGAGTACAATGCAAGTAAATTTGGAATTTATTTATTTTTTGAACTTTTTTGTTGAGTATTCCTAACCAATTATTTTGAGGGGATGTTGTCTAAAGTTAGTTTTAAAGGTTCATAATGTAGCATGTTGTTTCATTTTATTTTTCTTCATTGACTTGGGTCTTGTGTTATCTCACACTACCAATGACAATCAATGTTAAGGGTGGAAAATCTTACTAGGCTAGTTAACACCATGAACATCCTAGTAACTAGTTAGTTATTAGCGATAGATTCGCTTATCATCTTTTATTTATCGAAGGGATGAAGCTAATGGGGTGGTTAGTTATTGAAGATAATAATTGGTATTTGTTAACGAATCAACTAATGGAATTTGTGAAAGAGATTAGGGTAAAGAGAAAAAAATAAGGAAACATTGTGATGGGCAACTTTCTTGAGTTCCTTTTTTATTTCATGAAGAGGATAATAGAAGGGATTGTGAATCATTTTATTGTATTCCATTTTGCATTGCTTTAATATATCTCTTCTTCTTAAGAGTAGAGTGTTCCATTAATGAGGAGAGAATATGAAAGTGTAATGCATGTATTTCTTGAATGGAAAATGGTTGAGGAGAATAACACTTTTGCACTTGGAATGTTAAAGGAGAGGGGGAGAGTAGCTCCAATAGTTTATATAAAGTTTGTTATTCTTGGTATTTATTATTTTTTCTTTTATAAAAAATGGATCCACTTTATGCTTTTTATTTTACATTCTAAAATATTATATGTATTATGTGGTAGGGAGGTAACAACCGCTAGAAGGCATTGGCAGGGAGGTCATCTCCCATTTTTGGCTTCTGCAAAAGGTAAAATGCTACTACAGATAATAGATAGCATAGCCAAAAGGTTTGCATGGGGCTATAGATGGTAGATAACACTATAAGAGGTTTGTGGTGTTGTAGAAAGTAAGCAATAGCTACAAAAGGACTACATGCACTCTAACTCTTCTTTCAAATTTGTAAATGACAATAGGTACAACATGATGGTAATTATTGTAGGATGGTAGTTGCTACAAGACAATAGATGGACAAAAGATAGGTCCTACTCTCATGGGTTTTCATTTAATTTTTTTTTTCTTTACTTGGCAACCTTTTTGTTTGATAGTAATTAGGTTGTCAAATCCTTCGGTTTTATGATCAACAATTTATATCAATTATGATAGTTTTGTGATGGGTGCTTAGGGAAGGAAATATGTTTATATTGTTTGTTATTGTGCAAATTTAATTACAATTGTGACACATTATAAATAGATTGTTCTAAGTCGTCCAAATGTGCATATCCATATGCTATTGTGGAAACCATGCATGATGAATTGTTTATATGGTGCATAACATTTGCAAATGTATATAATAAGTGTTCGACATTAATTATGTTAATTAGTAAATGTATGGTGTCCTAACAATGAAAAATGAATTAACATAAGATGCAAATATTACTATATCCTCATTTGTTCCTTAAATTTTACAATATAAACAAAATTCCACCATGATATACGCTTCCAAATTCGAATTTATTAATTTGTTTATTAACAATTGTGAGGTGTATATTTGTAAGGTGGGTGTTCAACCTGCAATTTTAAGTTATTGAAGTTAATCAATATCCACAATTTCAAGACTATATGAAGTTGTGATAAAAGGCCCAACAGTGGATAAGGCTATTATCATAGTTAGGTCTTTCTTTGTTACAAATGAAAGGCACATGTACATTAAAATGAAGATCCATCCATGACCATGAAATTTTTGAGACCCCTTGAGATCATCTAAAGATATTCCCATCAAAAATCAATTATCATTTATGTGGAAGCCTTGTTAAATGACAATGGACTATATTGAGGTGCCTTTTTAACTCAAAATTTGTTTCCCCTATTTCCTTGTTCATAACCTTTTTCATTTCACAACCAATCACAACTTTTGGGCACATAGTCTACTAGACTTCGCATTGCTAGGTTAAACTGTGAAAGCCATGTAAATGGATGACACATTATCTATTTTCTAGCCACATAGGATTGCTTGTCAACTTTTCATTCATTCACATTTCCTTGGCCATTTAGGCAAATGCACCCCTAATGTAAAGTGGATGAAACATTATCCATTTTCCAACCAGTAGGATTGCATGTGAATTTTTCATTCATTCACATTTTCCTTGGTCTCTTAGGCCTACACCCCTAATGTAAAGTGGAGGAAACTTATTTACGTCCAACCATGTAAAATATTGCAAGTCAACTTTTCATGGGTTCACATGTTTTTTTATTTTAGGTCTATACCCCTAATGTAAAGTGTATGAAACATTATTCAATTTTTAGCCATGTAGGATTGCATGTCAACTTTTCATCCATTCACATTTCCCTAGTCTCTTTAGGCATGCATCCTCACTATAAAATGACTAGTACCACTACAACTTTTTCCTCCAATTGAGCATTATGTATTTTAGTGGCTTGCTTTTATTCCCTTTACAACACCATAATGGAGGCTTTCCTTGGGTCTAATTAACCTAAATTGGGCCACATGACTATTATGAAAATCCATGACCATTGTGTAAATCCATGAAAATCATTATGTAATGGAACATGCTAGGTACAAGTTGTTCATTATGCACATTACACTACAAGTTCAAAAATTTGGGCTCCCCCAAATTTGTCAGATGTGCATCTCACCATGTACAATCACATGTGGGTCCAAATTTGTTAAGACGAGCCAAAAGACTATGTTGATTGCATTGAAATCTTGTACCCACACAACTTTGAAAAATCACTAGATGAATTTTAAACATTGGAATTTTGTAAAGTTTGTTGCATATTTTTTTATACTCGTGAATTTTCAATCTTTTTTTTTTGTATAATTGAAGATGTTTAACTACTCTTAATTTGAATACAAAGCAACAAGGACTATGTTGATTATTATTTTTAATTTCAAACGCCTTTAAAGTTATGTTATATTATTCCATTTATTCTCAAATTCATAGAAAAACATGTCTTGATGACTATGAGGCCTTGGTATTTTTTTTTTTGAAAAAATGATATAATTTGGTGATACATATTAGTGCTTTGAACATGCTTTTGGGTCCCCAAAATGCATAATTTGGAAACATTCCATAAAGAAGAAATGTTTCTTCCTTTGCAAGGAAGTTATAATTCCTAACAAATTTGATGCATTATGTATATTTTAAATTATTTTTGAAAAATATGTCATGCGTAGTTGGAATAATGTTAATAAAAGATTGCAATGGTATGAATGCCTATTATGTAAATGGAAGGTTCTTAAATGTATTTAGAAGCAAATTAAAAAAAAAACCTACAAAGAAGTTCAATTATGTACAAAATCCATGTTGAACTCCTTATTTTCAAAATAAAAATTATTCATGTGTAAATAACCAAATGAAAATTTCATCATCTGAGTATTGACAAAATGAAGAATGGATGACTGTCACAATATGAATGATTCCAAGACATTGTAGTGATTTGTGACATCGCAATCAAGGAAAAGATGTAATCTACAAACATTTGAAAGCTCTTAGGTTTAATGGCAAGCATTGGTGATTTGCATTTTGATGGCCACCATTTTTTTCTGCCTTGTACAATTTTGGCATAGAACTTTACTTGCAATCTCTCCACACTTGGCGAGGTGGTTGCCACACATGCGCATTTGGAGTCTCATAGAAGTCGAACCCACCATGGAATCATCTCCATCAATCCAAGTAAGAACATCTATTGTGCAATGTTTGAACCTTGTGACATTATGTAAAAACTATTGTGTTAAAGCAATTGTTATCTAGAAATCATGATTGTTTACTAGTGTTAAGTATTATCGACAATGGGAAACTATAGGAACAAACAAAAATATGTTAATTGACCTTTGAGTGATTTAGTCGAGACAATTGAAACATTGTCATTCTTGGTAGGTAAAGGGCCTGAAAGAGATGTTGGGTTTGAAGTTGCTCATGAAGGGTGATGCACTCGCAAGCTCCTTGATAGATTCAAATGTGAGTCTAAAGTGAAAACAACGAAAGGATAAGGAGTTGGGGCACACTCCCTGGCTCACATCACTTTTGGGGTAGAGGGGTGTGCTAAAGCTCCGGGATGGGGATTAGGAAGAGTGACAAGCAATTCAATTACTCACACAGACCTGCACAAATTAAACAACAAGTTGGTTAGTGCATAGTTGGAGCACTTTTAGTGCACGGATGAACCACGAGCAAACACGGATTCATAAAACTCACCACAACCTAGATTTGAAGGAAGTCATCACCTTCCCCCTTCTAATATTCTTTGTGCCTCGCCATGGGGCCAACACCCAAATGTCATTTTGTCCCAGGATTCCCAAGTTGGAGTCTTAAAATTTCTGAAATTCCCGCGACTTTGGAGGCTCATAAATTCTTCGACAGACCTCCAATTGAGATGAAGTTTAAAGCAAATTTATAGACCTCATTGAGAGCTTTCCAACAATATGTGACATGCTACCTACACACAAGGAAGTCAGGGTGATTCCCGACTTTTAGTGGTTGGGAGTTAAATTGTCAATTTGACTCTTGATCCTTCTTCTGGCCATGATAACTTATGTTTTAAGAACCCAAATGGGTCATACGAACCCATTTTAGACATCTAAGTTTCAAGAGCTTTCCAATGCTATAATGAACTTCTCAATATAATGAATTTTGATGTCTACAATCGCCTTTTGAAGATTCAGGAGTCCATTGGGACTCCAACTCCCAAAGTGGGAGTTCATTTGGGAATGTGGGGGTTCATTCCCTCATGCTCTCTTACACACCTGGGAGCATGAAATGTGATTCCTCGGCTCACTCTTGGCTTGCACCTTTGCAAACCCTTACCTTGGTCGTAAGCCCAAGGCTAGGGTTGCGATAAGGGGTTTGGGGGTGAGGATGATGAAGATCATGAATCAGCTCATAAATTTTAAAAAAAAAGAATATAATCGATTATGGCAAAAAGGCATCAACTTCATCAAACCCAAACACATGCAAAATAATAGTTTTGGCAAATCGTAGAAGATAAGGCATTTGCAAAGTACATTAAACCAAAGCTTGTCATTCCAATGAACAAAGATGTAAGAAAAGCCAATTGATCGATTGCAACTACAATGAAGACCTTGGTGCTACTCATTTGAAATTTTTTAAAAGGTTTTGATGTTATTGTGCAAAATACCATTTTGGAGAAGGTTTTATCCCATGACATTCTTATTGATGCCATGCCACCTTATTTGCATGACATCAATACATTGAAACACAACCTACAACTAATTGAAAGTTTTAGGTCTAAATTGGAGGAACATCTAATAGGGTCTTAGTCATCTAAATTGGTAATTGCCAAGGAGATTATATGTACTCTTGCAGCATCTAGGTCAAGGGGGAGCAATATGGGAACAACAAGGATTTTATGAGTTGATCGAAGAAATATCAAGAAGGGTATTGAGAAGCACATGTTGTTAGACACTTCAATGAATGTGTTTTGGACAAATTACAGAAGGAGAAAACGTGTAGATGCATTGTCAAAACACATTGTTGAGTTGGTGATAAAGTGGTGGAAAACAAAAACCACTATCTCCCCAAACCAAAAGGATGTCACAAGGTTGAGTATCTATGTGAAGCAGTTTCAAATGCATTTGGTACACTACCTCCAAGTATCCAAAGTAGTTATTGATTCATTTTCATTCCCTATCTATTTTATGTTGTAGTTGTGTTTCAATTTGCTCTACATTACTACAATTTAATAGAAAAATGCAGATGATTAAATCAGGTATGTGCAGGTGGAGGTCTTCATGAGGGGAATGATAAAGCAAATTCAAACTGGGGGCAGAAGGTCATTTTTTGGCAAAAAAATGGCTAATTCTGGGCGAGATAAATACACTGTAAAAGACATGCTTTCATTTCAGAGGGTAATTTTTTTATCTTGTAACTGATCCATGTTACAAATTCACTTGCAGATGTCTTTGTGATCCAGCCACCCTATAGTTTTGTAACATGCCACTACTTCAAAGTGTTTTGTTGAGAGATTGTAATAAAGCTGGGTTGATTAGATTAGCGCAAGGCTTGTGCAAGGTGAGTCCGCTATTATTTAGGTCATTGCCACCCACCATATTGTTTTTGCCTTTTAATTTTACTGTCATAAATCTACTGACTACTTCCAAATGGCTAAGTGGCAAGTGTAGGTGCTTGGCAAACCTTCACATAAGCAAAATGTGTTTGGAAAGGGTCCTAAGTCCTTACTTTGGTGCTGAAGTAACCTTCATAGCACTAGTGATTGCTTTTAAATGATTAAGTGTGAAGTGTATGTGCTTGGCAAACTTTGAGATAAGCAGAATGTGCTTGGAAAAGGTTTTGAGTCTTTGCTTTGGTGTTGAAATACCTTCTTAAATCCAGCAACTACCTCCAAAAGAATAAATGGGAGGTGTATGTGTTTGGCAGACTTTGAAATAAGCAGAATGTGCTTAGAAAAGGGCTTTGAATCCTTGCTTTGGTGTTGAAATACCTTCATATATCTAATGACTGGTTCCAAAGGACTGAGTGGGAGGTGTCTATGCTTGGTAGACAACTTTGACATAAGTAAAATGTGCTTAGAAAAGGGTTTCGAGTCCTTACTTTGGTGTTGAAATACTTTCATAAATCGAGCAATTGCTTCCAAAGGACTAAGTGGGAGGTGTATGTGTTTGGCAAACTTTGAGAAAAGCAAAATGTGCTTGGAAAAGGGCTTTGAATCCTTGTTGGTGTTCAAATACCTTCCTAAATCTAACAATTGCTTTCAAAATATTAACTGGGAGGTGTATGTGCTTGGAAAGGGCTTTGAGTCCTTGTTTTAGTGTTTTAGTTTTCCTCATTGATGTATCCTATAGTTCTAAAGGATTGAATGATTGTTGTATGTGTTTGGCAGACCTTAACAAAAAGGAAAATGTGCTTGGAAAGGGCTTTGAGTCCTTACATCAATGCTTGAATACTTTTCATATCTATATGGTGTTTGATTCCAAATGATTAGAATGTGATTAATGTATGTGTTTGGGTGATGGTGACAGAAGGAGAATGCACTTGTCAAATAAACTTGGTTTTGAATCTTTTTTTTTTTTTATTGACTTGAAAAGATTGGTCATGTTGATGTAGGTAGTTGGCAAACCTACATAGAAGGAGAATGTGTTGCCAAAAGGTTTTGATGAATCCTTGTTCTTTCGTGTTGAACCATAACCTAGTTGACAAATGTAGTGATTAAGTCACCAAAAAAAAAAGTGAGTGTCTACTATGATTATGTGTTTGATTTGCATTACTATCAATTATGTCCTTCCAATCAAGTTTTTTGTAGTCCTTATGCATCCAATTATGTACTCATGATGCATGACATTTTAGACTTGTTTTGTTCAAACCCCAATTAATCATTTGAATGCATCGAAAGGATCATGTATATATTGAATTGTCTAGTGATTAATTGCAAAGGATTAAATGGTTGATGTAAATGCTTGGTCTAGACCCTAATGGAAGGTGTACATGTTTGGAAGAAACTTGGTTCTCAACTTGCTTGCATTTTGCAAGTTAGCAACCCTAAGTTCTAACAAATCCAATGATTGTGTTTATAGCTCAAATGGAAAAATGTACTTCCAATTGTTTGTTTGATGCATTACTCTTTTTAGGTGTTTCATATAAACATGATCAATCTTTAACAACTATCTAGAAAGGACATTTGTGATTATGTCTAGGTTACAAATGACTAAAATTTTGATGCATTTTAAATAACATAAGGAACATGTGCTTGGAAATGGGTTTTGAGTTCTTGTTTTTGGTGCTTCAACAACCTTAACAAATGTAGTAATTTAGATTTGATAACTAAATGATTATGTAGTTCCATTTGTGTGTTTGATGGAACTTTGATTAATACGAATTTGATTTTTTGTCTAATGATCCCATGTGGTGTAATGTAAATGGACCACATGTACCTACATTATTATGTTCCTATGTGGCAACTATAGTTTTTCATAGAGTTCAAATTGAAGAATCTAGAAGCCCCTATGAGCCTTACAAAATTTCAAAGGTTGAAACCTTGGTTTGTGAAGAGGCAAAAACAATGGAATACCTACACTAGTCGATACCACACTAAATTCAATGAACTCAAACTTGGCTTGAACATTATGCAAGCTACAAGGAAGGACATCCATGGTCAATGTGTTTATTCTTGTGAGAATGTGTGCAAACTTGAATTGAATTGTGTGTTAGGTGAACATTGTTGTACTGCCCATTAGTGACCATATAATACATTGACCTCACTATGGACCTTAATACTTTGCTCCAAAGATAAAAGTATTGAGTTCCATAACAAAAGGTGCATTATGGGTGAATGCAATAGGTGTGGGATCCAATTGCTACAAGTGTGCCCATGTGAATTGTTAATGAACAACAAGACACAATGGCACAATATTGGCCATGAAGTGGAGCAAAACACAATGGTGCAATATTGGCCATGAGGTGGTGGGGACAAGTGTTGATGGTTAAGAAAAAAAGGTCAACAAGGTTTTGTACAATGATACCATGCCTTTTAAGTTGATATAATACCTAAAGCCTCGTTTAATAGGTTTTGTGATACACAATTTTGTTACAAGGTGGCAAGAGAAAAAGTTCAAGGGTTTTATGGAACACATACTTGAAGATACAATAGTTTCATGCGTAGATTTTTCAAAAAATTATGCCATGAAGGTCTAGAATGCAATCCAGGATATGCATCGTTGGTTTAGGTGAATATGGTTGGTCATTCATGTTAATTACATCCCAGAACATCGGTCCTCTTCATGGCATACCAAGTGTGCCATGTGAAGGAGGGCACCTTGTTTTAACTTTACAAGCTGGCCCTCATTTGACAACATTACCCAACCCCCGGGTGCAAGCAATGGGGCGCAAATCACTTCACCCATTAGTGTTCAAACTAGCAACATATGCAAGGTTTAGCGAGTTTCAAAGAAAATATTAAAATTTGAAATATAGCATTGAAAAACAAATGGTAAGAAACCTTAATCCATCCAAGTTGATTCAAAAGGTTTTGTTACAAGTTTTCCATTAATAAGCCACAGTTCAAATATTCAATTTGGAAGCTTTGTGCCAAGTACATGGGTGTCTCCATTATCCTTGCGAAAAACCAGAACTCACAAGATATGGTTGATCCTAAGGCAAAGTTAGATGAAGAATTTGAATACTTGGGAATCAATTGTCAATTCCTGGGCTAAAAGAAGCAGTGCGGTGTGCCTTGAAATATGAGAGGTCACACCTTAAAGGACTATGGGAAAGGAAGCCTCTCGTGGCGCACCCCCTAATGTATCATATGAAACATGGTAGAAGCTTAAGTTATAATGAAATCCTCCAAAGCAAATGCCCAAGTCAACGGTATAAAACTTGATTTTTTTTCACTTTGATTATGTGATATCCAAGTGCCTAAATTTAGATGCATAATTTAGTTGAATTGAGCTACATGGGTTGGTTTTGGTTATGCACTACAAATATTTTTCTAAGTTTAAATGGTTTGGATTGCATGGTTTCATTCCAAGAAACTTGTGTTGCCTATGGGGGAATTTAGTGCACAAGATATGTTATAATAACTCTATAGGGCAACTTATTATTTTGGAAATGTGTTTGAGTAGGCAATGAAGGCTTCTAGGGCAAAGGTTCAAAAACTCAACTATTTTGGGAGGAAAGGGAAGGCTAAGGTTCTCCAAGATTTGGTGAGTTAAGTTCCCACCATTTTCATAATTATAAAACTTGAGTAATTGGGCAACTTATTTAATTTCAGGTCTAACAGTGGCATGTATATGTACATATAAAGCCTCATGGTTCATCCAAATGTGTCATGGGATGTCTTACATAGTGTGTAAGTCAGGAATGACCCCCCTCCATCACCAAGGTGGCACAACATTTGATAGATTTTTCTAATAGGTACACACCAAACCTAAACAAAGTTTCATCTACTAGTTTTGATGTGATATGATTTGTTTTGGGCACTAGGTGCATAACTCATAGTTATAGTTAATGAAAAATTTCCATGTTTTTTTTACTTGGGATTGGGGAGGTTGTGGTAGGAAGCCTCGAGTGGCATGGGGAGGTTGCAAAAATTAGAGTAATCAAACACTGCTCACAACAATGCTTTACAACTGATGATATAAAATGTTAGGTCAATCCAAGTTTGGCATGACCATTCTCAAAGGACATAGGTGGAGGTGATGGACAAAGTGTCATCCATGCAATCATGGATGACAAAGTCTGACAATAATTTGTCAACAATACCTGGTCAAGGCTAGAACCCCTCCTCCTTGGTTCACAAGTGCCTCTTGCACAAAAGCAATCTATTGAAACCTTTGGATGTGAGAATGGTGGTGGGAAATTGCATGTAGTGGAAGGAGGGGTAAGGGCAGAGAGAAGCTTGGAAAGAGTGGTGGTGGTGGGCAAAAGTGTAGTAGATAACCCATTAGCAAAATCCCAGCCCATGCAAGAATACTTAGGGTTCACCCATTTTGTTGAAAAACCTCCATGCACAAAGAAGGTTCACCTTGCAAGTGGGGACAAAATCACAAAGACTTATGGGATGGAATCTAAACCACTTGAGGTTCAAGAGAAACCTAAGGCATTTTCATTGGAAGGTACTTAATGCCATCCCAAGTGTGCATAAATGATGCTTCATGCATTTGTCCACTAGATCTATTTTTGTGCTCACATTGGGGCTGAAATATATGTGCATGTTTTTGTCAAGTACCAACCTCAAGGGACTCATGCTTGTGGATGCATGGTACACAACCATAGGTGCAAAGGAATTAAGTGGGAAACTAGAGGTTAAAAATGAAGCTGAACCAATGATAAGCAAAACTACTAAGCCCACCCATGGAGTAGTTGGGAAGGAAAACCCTAATTTGGGTAGAAAGACAGTTGTTCGAAAGGCCATAATACCTAGAACATCAATGCAAGAGACATTGTTGAATAAGGGAACCATGAAACCACATGAGGATGATGAAGGGTATAAAATGCCAATCGCACGCCCACAGAAGGTATGGGCTCCAACTTTGTTTGATATTACAATCTTGTAATCTCTTGCTAATGAAGGATCTTTACTTTAAAGTCGTCGATGTCTCCTTTGTGTTTTTGTTCATATAGTTTAACAAGGGCGCCAAAGTGTAACTGTTGGATGGTGCCAATGTCAACCAGACGGTGGCCACTAGAAGGATTACATGACTTCTAAGGATTGATTTTTACCATGGCAAACCAATCTTCGAGGAGTATTACTTAGTTGGGGTTGAAGATGCAATGGATGGTAAGGTCCCATTGTTTGTGACAAACAAGGCAAATGATTTGTTTCAATTACACCTCGAGGACATAGTAGGGACCACCATTTTATGGGACCGTGAATACCTTGCTGTAGCCAACATTCCTTAATACTATTCATCATAGACCATACAATTTTGTTACCTCACTAGGCTATGTCTTCATATAATTTTCTACCACTCTACCATTAGGTTGTGGACTACATGTCTCAAATGGACTAGAAGCCCATTTGGTTAACAATCTATAAATATTGTTAAAGAGTTTGATGTGGATTAGGGTGGTAAGGATCCAAGGATGCTAATTTATGGAAATTGGTTTGCAATTGAAACATGGGGTTGCTAATGTGATTAATGTAATAGTGAAGATGGCTTCTAATGGAAACATTTTTTTGTAGGACCTTCTGATGGCTTCAAGGGATCATGTATAAAGGGTTTGTGTTGCAATAATATGTTGTTCATATTATTTGCATGTTGATCAATTTGCAATGATGATTTTTGAAATAATTTATTTGTTGGAAGAAAAATAGGTCACTTTTGAACAAGCCCAATAGTGAAAGAAGGTGACCTAACACATATCCCATGCTTATAATTTGTTTCTTGACCACCCACTAGAAATATGGATGTTGGATGATATTTCTAACCATGAAATTTGCACATTTACACTAATTTGTGTTTTTGCTAAACCATTGCCTAATTTGCATAGTAAGACTTTTATGGCCAATCAATGTTGTGGGTAATGTCATAGACCACAACACATAGTGTAGAGTATATTTGAAATGATTGGTGTTTAGTTGTGCTAGTTCCCAGGCAAGGTTTTCATGGGAGGCTAAAGTGATCAAGATCAAAGCTAAAGATATGAAATCAGAGGAGGTGTGTTAGATACATTGAATCTTATTTCACTCCTATAATAACTTTTGAAATTACATTTAAGATTTCCACTCTTAATTTTGATCCTAACTATGGTGTGTGCATGAAGATGCAACAAGTCAACCTTGAAGGTGTGTCTATTCTCGTTTCCCATTGTAGCATCGGAGTTCGTAGCAAAACATTAGTTTAGAGATCTTATATTGGAAGATTACATTCAACTCTTATTGCAATGGGGGCTAGGGAGTGAAATGTATTTAGTGTTGTTCAAGAAGCAAGCCACCATAAACTATATTTTCAGCAACCTTGGTTATCATGTAGTGAGTTTGTTGGAACTTGCGAAACATAGAAATTGTTGACATTTCAATAATGTCATGCTTATCTAATGTTCTATGCACAAAACTTATAAGCTAATCCTAGTGATTCATGAAAGTAATCTACAACTTCATGAAAATAGTTTGGAATTCTATTATTTTCATCCTATGGTATCTTCAAAGGATAACTGATTGGAAAATTCATTCTACATTTGTTTTGATATGCTAGGTTGTGACAATCCAAAGAGCATGGGTGAATGCAACAAGTGGGGGTTTTTTAACAACATTGCATTATACCAAATGTGCAAATCCTGGAAGAGGTAGGCACTATTCTTCATGTTCACATCAATGACTAGAATGATGTGTTTCAAAAATTGTGGTACAAGTTTTGAGAACAACATAGAACCCATGGCATCCCATGTTTTCATATATTCGTAATATTGGAGGCACCCAATGTCCTCGATGATTGATGTTTTATCTTTAATTATATTGTGTAGTTTTTTGTTTTGCAATTCAATTTTTTGTTTTAGATTTGTTCCACATCAATGAAGGACATGTATCAATTTGTAAACTTCAGATTTCTTTTGTAATTTTTTGGTTGTGCTTCTTAGATGTAGTTTTTTGCATCCATCCATCTTGACAACTATTATGGGCTTAGATGGTCAAACTTTGTTATGATTGCTGAAGTGTAATTATTTGATTAAAATGTCATTAAGATTGAACCATTGGCAAGTTTGAATCAATACATGTAACCAAACTTCAAAGTTGTCTTCAATCAACGAATCATGAATGGTTGTGTTGCTTACCACCTTCTCATGCATTTGTTCATTGGGTAGTTTTTTTTCAATTAGTTCTTGTGCCATATATTGACATTTGTGAAGATCATGCCGTACGTGTCCTTGGACTTTTGTTGAATTGAGGCCTTTCACTCAATGATGGCCATCTATTTAAAAAGACATGAACTTGGGACATGATAGCCTAGTTGGGATCATCAATTGCCCAAAATTGTTCTATGATTATTCTCTTAGGAACCTCTTGCCATGGAAGAAATTTAGCATGAAAGGTTTTAACAAGCAATTATGTGACATCTACCTCTAGTTTTAAAAAGAAAGGCCAAGTAAATTTGTCACTAATGGTATTGAGAGAATATTAATCCAAGTTTGATAAGGGAATATTCTTTTGGATTACAAGCTATTATACCATGGATGTTTTTTGGTTGATTGTGTTAATGAGGGCTTGGGACATTGGTGCAATGGAGGAACTATACATGGCCTTTTAGTATGCTATGAGTTTATTGCCATAACTCCACAAACATCTTTTTGTTAGCTTTTAGTGTTCAATATATTCAGTATAACATCTAGAAAATTAATGAGATTCATCCATACTATTTTTATATTAGTTGATTTTTTAGTGCTAGGGGGCATGGTGACTAGTAAGCAAACAAGCTTCATCTAGCTCAATGCATGTTAGTTGCCTTACTTATGCATGAGATTCAAGCTATTTATGATGTTGTAGAACCAAGTGTATGCAAAGTTGTTGCCGAAAGCCCTAATGGTATGGCCCAACAAAAATAACCTCAAGCAATTTGGCGAACATATGTATGTGTGGTGAACATGCGCAAGTGCAAATCAACTGGACACATTAAGTCTTGAGTTCTAGTCACCATGCACAATGCACACATACACAATCCCATGAGGGATGTGACAAGCACCTAATTATACACCCATGAAATCAAATTGAATGTTCTTAAGTACATCTTAAGAGAAAGTCACCAATTTCAAATTCACTTTGTGATATAAACAAACTTGACTTTAGAATGAAAATATTAAAAAACAATCTATTGATACAAAGAGACATAAACATAGATAAAAATGTTTATTACAGAGCAAAGAGGTTCTGCAAAAATAGACAATAATCCATGCAACCATTACAAGCTATTATATACATATTGTGTTAAGGCATTAAGGTGGAAAACAACATTTTAGAACGAACAATTAAACAGTCATATGGCTATGGTAATGATGTGTCAGTAAGGAAACCTGACTATTTAACAAGTGTACAATGTAAAACAATTCAAAAAATATCAACACTAAGTTTCCAAGTTGGTGGAATGCACGTATTGTAAAGAGTCACATAAAAACTGTTTTGCAATGAAAACTGGTAAATCGTGACTCCTTTATGTCTGCATTGCACCCATGCATCTTAAATGATTTTCATCTTTTTTTTTCTGGAAGCATGTTATGATGACATCTGGTTATGAGAATTATGATGACCTACGACATAATAGTTTATGAACAAGAATAAGAATATGCTAATTATGTACCCAAATTGAATTATGCCACTTCTTAAAAGAAATGAAACATGGGTATATGGAAAGTGTAGAAGACTAGGTTGTAAGGCCACACTTGCCAGTAGTGTTCATCAATCTATGGGTAGCAAATTGCTAGATCACATGTACTCTGTACATACTAAAGGGATTGACAGCTATGGAAACATCCTTAAGCCTTCCACAAGTCTCATCAATTAAGAAACCTTCATAAACAATTTCTGAAATGCCCCATTTTGGCTGGAAAAATGATAATAGTGGACGAAAATGTATCAATGGAGTATCATTTA
>Ga0116231_10002023_pt1 | contig 42378 bp, 35 predicted proteins | sample S1TSphgellanicum_2_FD_89695 | JGI IMG/M metagenome (GOLD analysis project Ga0116231, IMG submission 89695) | Host-associated microbial communities from peat moss isolated from Minnesota, USA - S1T2_Fd - Sphagnum magellanicum MG | ecosystem: Host-associated > Plants > Peat moss > Unclassified... | reverse complement strand
GTGTTGGGACTTGCCACGGGCACTTGGACACACAAGACTCACCACGGCCCGGACTCGGGGGAAGCCACCACCTTCCCCCATATAGTATTCTCTGCGGCTGGTCGCGGAGGCTACATCCAAATGACACAAATTCCCGGGACTCCCGAAATGGAGTCCCGAAATTGTCCCGGCGGGACTCCCGGAACTTTGAACCGCCATAACTCCCGACTGCAGAGTTGGATCGCGTTGAGGTCTAAACCAAAGTTGTAGCCCTCGTCGAGATCTTTTCAACGCCATGTCGCACACTCAAATCGGACGTCGGCAAGAGGTCGATTCCCGACTTTTAATGGTCGGGAGTTAAACTGGCAGTTTGACTCCCGACCCTTCTTTTGCCCATAACTTGGGCTGCCGATGTCCGAATTGCCAATGCGAGGCCATTTTCGATATCTACGTTTCAAGACCTTTCCAATGACACCAAGAACACCCCAATGCGAGGTGTTTGGCCCCTTGCTGTCGAGCTCTAAACATTGGGGAGTCCCGGAGAACTCCAAATCCCTAACTTTTCCAAGTGTTGGGCTTCACCCCCACACTTGGCCAAAGTAGGGGTGCAACAAGCAACATTTGGGAGATGTAGAATTTGATTTTGGAGACCAAGAACATAATTTTGATCCAGTGGTTTTGGAAGATGCAATGAAGGAACTATATGCAAAGGCCAAATGCACAAAATTAGCAACAATAATATTTTTTATGAACTTGTGCACAATACACAAAGTAAACAATAAATTTGTAGATGAATTCTTTGCACTTTTATGACATCATTTGCTTATTAAACCTAATTGTTTGACAACAAATTATTATGTTGTAAGAGCTTTGACACAAAAACTTGGATTAGTTTATGAAAACATCCATGCATGTGCTATAAGGTGCATCTTGTTTCAAGGGGATCATAAGGATGATATCAATTGTCCAAAATGTGGAATTGCTAAGTATAAGGATGATGTAAATAATGTGTTACCTATGAAAGTGCTTCGCCACTTTCTTATAATCCCTAGACTTGAACAACTATTAAAGACACCTACAATGTTTAAATTGATGTTGTGGCATTCACAAAATAGTAGTTCAAATGGCCTTGTGAAGCATCCATGCGATTCAAAAGCTTGGAAACACATTTAGCAAAAGTTCCCTGATTTTGCAATAGATCCACGGAATGTGCATTTAGGTCTTGTTGTAGATGGGGTCAACCCATTCAAGTTGACTCGGTCAACATGGTCCACGTGGCTAGTCATGTTGTTACATTACAATTTACCTCCTTGGTTGATGTTTAAATTTTTTTTCATTTTGTTCACATTATCGATTCTGGATAGGAAAAGAATTTGTCACATTTGACCACTTTGACATTTGTCTATAACCATTAATTAAAGAGCTTCAACAACTTTGGATTGGTGTTCTAGCGTACAATGTGTAAAAACCTTTGGGCTTTAGATCATTTACATTGAGAGGTATGTTGATTTGGACCATCCATGATTTCTCAGGGTATGGGATAGTTGTAGGGGTGGCACATCAAGGATTTGTTGCATGTCTGATATGTGGGCCAAGGTTTAAAGGGGAGCATTCAATGGAGCTAGGGAAACAAACCTACACTGGAACATGTAGATGGTTACTAGAAGGACACCCATACAAGATTGTAAGAATGAAAGAATGTTCCAACATGGGCTAATGGAAACACACCTTAAACCCAAAATTGCCACAATAGATGAATAATTAACATGGGCTGCACAATATAAAATTTGGCTAAAATTAGGTAGTAGAGATGGTGGAGTTGGGGACCCATCCAAAGAACACGGAGTGAAGTATCGGAGTGTGTGAAATGATTTATTGTATTGGCTAGTACGTTTACTCGATGACTTTTGCATCCTTTCTTGAATTACAATTATGCATGTAAATTAGAAGAAACTTTGAATTGATCTTTGACATGTGTGTTGAACTATACAAGTAATTGTTTTCGCAAAATTGGCATTGTACCTTGGTCTTTATTTTTGGTATACCCTAAAACCATAGTTCAATAGACTTTAGGTAAACAAGTGACATTTGATACAAGTGTTATCAAGTTAATGTTTAGTTATTACAACTGAAGGTTGTATAATCATAGTCTAGTTATTTGTTAGTTGAACGTTAATCATATACAAGTCAATTGTTTCTTGTTTTGAAGACAAATTTGTGGCAATGCTCATTAGAAATAAATATGAAGTGGGATTGATTGGATCTTGTGATCTAAACTTGGTTATTAGGACTATAGAGAAGCTAATGATGACTTTTATGAAGTTGTCATAGTGAACTTAAAAGCATTGAACAGGGAGTAATATAATGGGGTTACCATTTTGATGGCAAATTGTTTTTGGGTTGATAAGGGTTTAAGAGTGTGCAATTATTAATTTCAAAGAGAACTAACAAGATCACTTATGATGCTGTGATTATCACAAGAGCTTTTAATTTGATGGACACTAGATGTAATGCATCATGAAATGAATTTTGCTAATAATTTCTTGAAAATAGTGACTAGTGAAAAGGATATAGTGAAAGTGAGGCGAGATTTGCAACATAGAGGCATGAAACCACATTTGTGGTTAACTATAAACCCTCAAAGAAGCAAGAAAATGTTGAAATTAGTAGCTCCCTATGTGTTGACACCAAGTGAGTTTGACACATTTGCAACCACTATTGAGAATTTGCGGACACCATCAAGACATGTTTCAGTGATGGGAAAGTACATTAGGAAGAAGAGTTTTGGTGGTTTAAAATCACATGATTACCATATTTTGATGTAGCAATTTGTACCACTAGCATTACGTGGTCTTCTACCTACAGGGCCTTGGATGGTTGTGATGAGATTTCCAAAAATTTTAGGTGGATTTGTAACAAGGTTTGGAATCTTGCTGAAATTGATTCATTTCGAGTCCATGTTGCAATTACCCTTGCTTTAGTTGAAATGCATTTCCCACCTTCCTTTCTCGACATCATGATTCATTTGTTGTATCATCTTGTTGATGAATTAGATTTGTGTGAACTAGTGGCAACTAGATGGATGTATCTAAAGAACCTTAAAGACCTATGTGCACAATATGGCAAGGCCTAAGGAATCCATGGTTGAGGGGTACATAAAAGGTGAATGCCTTGGTTTCATAACCGAATATTTGCAAAGATTTGAGGTCATGTAATGATGCATATGGAATGCTAAGGAGGAAGAAGATGTTGGTGAAGTTTTGGAAGGTGTTGGGCAAAAATTCATGATGACTCCAGCCTTATGTGACCTTGCCCACTAATACGTACTAACCAACATTACCTTAATGTCACCTTGGCTCAAGTAAGTAAGATCCGTTATTATTTGGAAATTGTGGATAGCTAGGTTGATTTAGGAAATTTCTTATGTCTCTTATGTTCTTCAGAAAATGCCATGCACTTGTTGAATTCCTAATGTTGCTTTGTGTGACTATGTATTCAGGAAATGAAAGTTGGAGCAAGCCAACAACCCAAATCTGCTACCTTTCATTGAATGGGTAAAAAATGTTGTACATGGCCCAGGTTTAGGGTTTAGGTGAGCACTTGTCCAATGGCGTGCTACCATGTGAATGAGATGCTCCCTACAATTGGTTATTTTATATCATGTGAATCTAGTCTAACATTATGGATATTCTCGAGTTATCATGACTTTTATGACTTGTATATATCTCTAACTTCAAAGTTGAAGTGCAAATGCTGAATTAGTATTAAGCTGGAAGCAGAAGCAAAAAGTATGTGTATGAACCATGAACATCCCAAAGATCAATTAGTTGGTGATGTTGCAATAAACCCAAGAATATCTAGAGACAACAAATATCATTTTGACCAAACAAAAAACCACCTATGTTGTGCAAGAGAGAACACTGCCAAAAAAGTTTGAGGAAAGGTCTAGTTTGCTTGGTCATCCTTGTGCTCTTAAAGTTGCACCTGGATTACTCAGTTCTTGGAGGTTTGAAAGTGCCACTGCAAGGGAATGCTGACTTGATCCTCTGGCATCCGACATCCTCCTGTGGTATCATTTCAGCTGTTAGGAACCAAGGAGATGTGACATTGAATCCTTGGGCAGTGTTTTCATCACAGTAACCCTGGATAGGAAATGTATCCACATCGGCCATATTGCCAGGGTGCATCATTCCAGCTTCCAACTCCTGGCATCTATAATCCTCAATAATCAAGCCCTGGGGGCCACTTGATTCAGACAGATCTTGGCTGTGATTATAGGGTTGCCATCCATTAGCTTCTGGCTGAAGACTACTTCCACTTGATGCATTGGGTGGAGGATGTACTATGCTGGAGGAAGGAACTGTGGTAGTTACCAAAGAAGCTGGAACCAAATCACATGTCATACAAGCAGTGTCTCCTTGCATTCGATCTGCATATGACAAGCTTGCCAGAAGAGCTTGTTGGTTTAGCACATTCATGGAAGATCCTGACTCCATTGACATGTATGAGTGTTGATTTGGCAGAGGCTGAGCAGGCTGAGCAGGCTGGGTTGGGTATGTTTGAGGCTGCTGTGCCGGATCCTGGTTGTATGTATTTGATCCAACCATTCCATCACCTGCACATTGATCCACATTCTTAATCAGCTTCACAGAAAAATGGTGTACATCCCTACCAGACACAAAATGAAATAGTCAGTCAGAATCAACACATAGACAGTACCTGCATACCAAGAAATGACATAGTCAATATAAGGTGCACAATGATGGGAATGCACAATCTCGATGTCAACAAGCTAATATTTCCAGTAGTCCCATTACTTAAATTCTGTAACAGCCTAATTTCCAGTAGTGCCATTTCTCTTGGCTACTAGATGTCATTAGTCTCCTCGAGTGTCAGTATACTTTGTGGTACTTAAGGTTGTTTTAAACCATGTTGCAAATAGCAGATGGACCTGTAGAGCTGCCTTTGATTTTAACCACCTTGTGGGCCAGACTGGGCCAGACTATTAGGATGGGCAGGAAGAGCAGTGCTGCAACTCTTCTAAAGCCTACTTTCCAGAGAAGGTCAGAGCTCCAAAGCAGCATAGAAAGATTCAGGTTACAAAAATGCTCAGTCACACCAGCTCTCTACCTAGCATCCAAGTTTTTATGACACATTGATCTACACATGAGAACCTGGTCCAAATGAGGCACAGTGGAACACACAGAGTTGATCTAACATTAGCTTCTTTGGCATCCCTATTGACACTCAACTTTCTGTTATAGCAAGCAGATTTAAAGGTTAGCAATTCTCTTTGTCCCTGTGGACTGACTTTCTTGAGAGAATAAAACCAGTTGAGCTCCTCTAATAATTGTTGGCATCTGACCAAAACAGTCCCAATCCAAAAGCTGGACCAACTCCCACAGTGTGCCCAAAAGTCATGGATTACATTGGAATTCTAAAAATCTGACTTGATAGAGTCGTAGAGGACTTCAAGCTGAATCTTTCCATTTTAAAAAAAGGTATTTGGTTTAGAAATGGAAAGTCATCACCATTGAAAGTTTAGTCTTTTTAATTTTGAGCAGCTTTCAAAATTACAAGTTTTTGGAGAATTGGATCAAGATACCATGCTTCATAGATGATACAAATTCTTGGATAGAAAGAAGGCACTGTTTGAATGATGTGGGGAAATAAATTTTGCAAAATAGAGTTGAGACGAGGGAGAATTGAATGGTCAAACTTGGCCATCCAATGTAACTTATAGAAATTTAACTATTTTTTGGCAGCAAAAATTCACAACTGTTTGGGACTCTTCTTAGCCCCTGTTGTGTCTCAGGCACCTTGTATGAGCTCACCCCTCTCCCATGTTCCTCTTTTTTTTAGCATGACCAGAAACAAAATTTTGGAAGTTGGAGTTGCTAAATGCTGCCCAGGCTTGAAAATAACCTACCAATGTGGCTTGAGAAACATGAATGAAACACCACAAGCACAGGAAAGATGGTATGGCATATCCCCTATACCATAGGGGCTGTTAGTACTTAGCCTAAGATATTGTAGGTAGGAGAACTGTTGGGGGCAGCAGCCCAATTTGGGCCGTTGTGGCGTTTAGGGGTTTAGAACTTGAACCTCAAACCTGGATGTCAATGGGAGCACCATTTTGCACAAAGGATCAGGTATCAAGTACTGTCTAGCACAGTTAGTACCTGCATGATAACTTGGTGGAAAAAATCAAGGTTAGGAAGCAGGATTGGGAGCTTGAAAGGGGTCACCACTCTTGGCCAGCCCCTTGCTCCTTCTGCCTGGAAATTGGAACTGCTTAAGCTCTAATCATATGCAAAGTCTGCTATTTATGTATGAATACCTTGTGAAGAAGGAGTCATCTCAATTGTTCCCCCATCATACTCCTGAATCAGTTCCTTCCAGTTCTCATAAGCCACCTTCACATGTTTATCCACCATCACCTGTGTGTCAATCCCACCCACCATTCATCACTTGAGCATTGAGCAGCACAATGATTAAGCCTTACATAAACAAGATTGAAGAACCATGTGAACCATGTGAACCATGTGAAAGAACCATTAGCCAGATCAAGAACAATGTCATTTTTGCTACCTTGAAGAGAAGATGTGACTGAAAAATCCTCATGCATGGACAAATTAAACTCTAGGTTGACATAGCAACAATGTGAAATTCTCTGAGTTTGGACCTTCTCTTTTGGAGTCAAAGAATCAGCTGCCCGATGTGTACTTTGATTTTTGATTATAGCAACCAGCTGAAAGATGTTGTTGAAGATAATGCTGAGATTACTATGAGGTTGATACACGTGTTGTTTAAATCCAAATTGACATGTCTGGGCATGCTTGACAGCGGCCTCCCAATTCTTAAAAGGCATTTCCAATTTCTGGCCAAGAGACCATGCAACCAACCTTTTTAACACCTTGTGCATGACTTGACTCTTTGCAAAAACCAAGTCTTGGCCTTGAAATTCAACTGAAAAGTTTGTGAGATCCATGTCCTGAAGACAGACAAGGAAAGAGCTCGCTAGAGACAAAAATGATGAGACAGTGCATGTGACAATTCCAAAGAGAAGGTGAACAATGGCAGGGGATGGGCTTACTTGTCGCAGCTTCCCTGGCTGCATTGTCTCAAATCGTAGGAACTGCTCAACAGTGCTAATGTTTAACAAGATCAGGTGCTTGTGGAAAGTGCCATCCTTCCTTATACTATCCAAGCGCCATACCTCATCATCCAATTCAGGAGGATATTTCTTCTCATATGCTGCCTCCACATAAGAAACAACCCATCTTCAAAGTCACTCCAGGCTTCTAGAGAGGCAGAATTCAAGTGTTCAGTCTAAGTCTGCCTTTGTATCTAAGGACAGTACTAAGCTCTGCTCATGGATCAGTTCAACTGAAGGGTTTTAAGCTTGCAGATCAATGTCACATATTGTGGAGTACTTACATTTACCACGATGGTCTTTGACTTTGAAAGGCTCTGTGTTCCCCACTCGCACCAGTATGCCTTCACAGTAGCCTGGAGCAACCTTGATTCCCAGACAGAATTGTTGGCTACGAACCCAGCTAGAGTTGTCAGTGAATTGGAATTCACCAAGAAAACCTTCTCCTTCCTTCAAAGTGACCAAGAGATCTCCAATCAATAAAGGCCGTTTTCCATCACGCTCTTTGACAATATGGTGAGTCTCTAGGTTATTTGAGTACGGACCCAGGTCATCATCTTCAGCCGCAGCAAAGTCTCCTTCCAAAACAATGATCTGAAGCTTGGCAGTCGATTCTGGCCCCACAGACACCACCTGGTTTGTCATCACATCCAGCAGCTGGACACAAATGACTGACCCATCCTCAGCTTTCACTTTTGTTGTTGTGTACAGTTTTGTAGGCAGCTTATTTTTGAACACGAGTTTCAGAATCCTTGTATCCTTGGAAGGTGCTTGAATGATCCTCTTTGGTAAAACCCTGCACACGACACAGAGTCACACCTGGACCCTTTATATCCTTGCCTTCCTCAAAACCGAACCAGCAAATTTTCTTTGCAAAATATGCAGCTGCTATAAAGTGCAAGGAGCTCAGGGATGATGTTATGAGCACACTTTGCACTTTCAGCAGGGATGTAAGTAATGCTTGCAAGAGGAATTTCAGAGTTCATAGGACCAAAGGAATCTCGAGATTGCAAAAGCATCTAAGACTAGGCTATCATAGAGATTTTGATTTTCCAAGGGATGACGTTGTCAGAGAGTATTCCAAGCAGCGAGAACATTTGACAAACTGAAGAAGACATAATGAAGATCAAGCTTCATGTGAAAGTCACAAGCTCGAGAGAATCTTGAAGAAAGGAGTAATGCTCTGCAAGTTTACCGAGTTTCAACTCTGCAATGGAACTTGTTTCTAAGGGCGCGGTCAAGCTCCTCTTTCACCTGTGCAGGAAACATCAGATCTGTTACCACCTCCTATACGACGAGTCACGACTGTGGCAGTACAAGACACCCGATGCGATAGCTGGATTGGAAACATGGGAGCGAGATTCTAGACTGTAACCAAACTGCAGGCAAAAGCCATGTTGGTAAGGACTTCAAGAGAGATTGTCTCGAGGCTCACCACTCTACGAAACAGACTTTCAAAGGGTGACGGCAAGCGGGACTCCAACTTCAGTATTTCCATTCCTGCAAGGCTGCAGAAGCAGGGACTTCAAAACTAGAGTCAAATCTCATTTGAACGCATAAACATCAGCAAGGACTATAGGTCTCCAAGAATCAGTGATTCAGAGACTCATTACCTAAAACGGGTGCGCCGACGGCGTTTTCTCCCTGGGCTGATGCCTTCTTTCGATACTTCCGGGTAGGCATGTTTCTCGCTTTCAGACTCGGCTTCTTGTTGATCGATGAGTTCCAGATCGTCGGTCGCCATGAGAATTATGAAGTGATTGTAGGGATGAAGATCGTAATTACAGAGGAGTCTCAGAGAATGGCTCAGTCAGATGCCAAATATGAATTCCAACGAAGCTTAAATGCAATTTGCAACTGTTTCACACCACCTTCTTGTTGCAGTGATCTGTTTAAGCTTGAGAAACTGCTCTGCGGAGCTTATGAACATGAGCATCGCCTAAGAAAGTGGCATTTCCACGCAAGAAACAGATTCCACACATGTTCTGGCAGGATTACTGAGGCAGAAGAGTACTCCACCAGTGAGCTGGAACACTGGCACACACAAGGCGGACCAGCTGTTACATAGTGCAAAGAAGGAAACAGAAAATAGAAAGAACCTGCTGCAAACTACGTCTTACACATGCAAGGGGCGCACGACCTGCACAACAAAAGAATCCGCTGCACGACGTTGAAGCTCTAAGAGGAGAGTTTAAGATCATGAAGAGAACAGACGCAAGCTTAGCAGCTGAAGCGCGAGGTTGCGACTTGCAACCTCATGCATCGCGAATCGCGCCTCGCAATTAAAGAAATCGTGATACGAAAACTCAAAAATCTGCGTCTGAAAGGAACAAAAACATAGTTGAAATTGGATCGTTTACGTTAGAGAAGAACAGGCGAAGGAACAACTGCAAGAACGCGATCTACATGTATATAGCTCGCTTCTTTACACAACGCGTGTCGAGAGCTCCATGCAGAATGCACCCTTCAAGAAGTAGAACTCCGAGCACCAAGGGGTAAGTACTAGCAACAAAAGAACCGCGAGCATTCCAGCTTCGTTTGAACAACAGTTTCTCCAGCTCTCAAGTGACGACCTCCGTCTTTTCCAACAGCACCTCAATGGAACCGACGGAGAAAATATGCAACCTGACTCATCAACAGGGAATGCAATCCAAGACGCCAGCCAAAGAAACGCAACGATACGTACCGGGACCGTATGGTCTGCGATGCCGAATAATAGTAGTCTTCAACCTGGAAAAATTGTGGATTCCGAATACAAACCAAAAGGAAGGATCTGCTTGGATCAGTGGCTTCTGACCTCGTGACAGACAAAAAGCATCAGGAACCGTGATAAAGTAGCAGCATACAAAAGCAGAACCAGGGAAGCGGTGGAAATAAACGAATTCAAAGAAAGAAGAAAAAGTTCGAGAAAAGATTGCCACCACTGTAATCGTTTAAGTTCTCCTATTTATGACAGGACTATGTGCTTTAAGGAAGAAGAAAATTAACGCAAACTGTGTCCAGAGCTTTGGCTTCCGTAGCACGAGCTGATGTGAACTGTGACGACGACAACGACTTGGAGGAGCCGTCGATGGGATTGCAAAGAGGACTTGGGACTCGAGACATTCTATACTCATGGCCCGCATCCAAATGAACGAACGTTTCTTCCGTTTCATCCTAATGACTTCTCAATATTCCATCCAATGAATTTTTTGGATTTCAGCGGTATTCGGCGGTAATTTCATCACACTCGACGGGAGAGTTTTGGAATCCAGGCCACAGCTTTTTTGTTAACGGACGCGATCCTGCCACGTCTTTTAAGACTGCAGGTAGTTTGTGGACAGACAGTCGGGGACTCGTCCACTCAGACTTGACCGCGTTAAAGCGTTTTTGATTTTGGCGGGCCGGTTTTTTGTATTTTTGTTTTTGCATTACTTGTTTAAAAGGGTTTCCAAGAGTTCAAAGTTCAAATAGCCTATTTTTGACTGCAAGGAAAAATTCGAATATTTGATTATCTACGTTGAATTGGAGGAGGTGTGCGGAACAGGGTTTCACAAGAGGACTTAGCCAAATTTGGCTATAGGTCACAGAAAGGACATTAGAATTTTTTTGGATTCAACTATGTTTTGGCAACATGCTGGAACTTATTGTTTAAATATGTTGATTTCAGTGTTTTTTCCTCTTTTGAAATATGGCGACGTTGGGCCATTTTTCTTAAAAAATCCTTTGTAGAATTCACAATGTTTTTTTTTTGTTTTCCTTTCCTTTTTGGGTTTTTGCCAACCCCAAAAGAAAAGAAATGCTGGTGAGTATGATGATTCTAAAATCTGCGAATATACTGAGTTCAAATTTTCAACATGAGTAGACATTGAATCCAATTTATACTAGAGTTTCTCAAACTACTTATGGTGCATTCACACTTGATGTTAAATGAAAGTCTAGGTGACATCCTAGGTGGCACTCAAAATGAAATGGCCGAGAGCTTAATGTTAAGTGAATGTTAATTTAACAATAAATCTTCACAATAAGTAAGTTTAAGTCTTAAATGACTAGTATGTTAATATTAAATGGGCGATAGTAATATTAAGCGAATGTTAGTCTAACATAAAATCTTCACAATTAGTAAGTTTAAGTCTTAAACGACTAGTATGTTAATGTTAAATGGGCGATAGCTTAATATTAAGTGAATGTTAGTCTAACATAAAATCTTCACAATTAGTAAGTTTAAGTCTTAAATGACTAGTACATTAATGTTAAATGGGTGATAGCTTAATATTAAGTGAATGTTAGTTTAACATAAAATCTTCACGATATGAAGTTTAAGTCTTAAATGATTACTACGGTGTTTAAGGGACTCAACACTAGAGTCCCTAACACCAAGTGTGAATGGACCTTTAAGAAGCCAAAATGACCTAAGTTTTAAAAAGTTTTTGGTTAGATCCAATAATGGTATTTTTACTCACAAAAATCATATATGTTGAATTGAGTAAAAGAGGTTGTAGTTTGGGAATCCAGAGGCCATCGTGTGACAAGTGTCACTGACAGTCCTTTTGCCATTGTTCTATTTGTCAATAACACGTTTCTCAGGTGCTCAATGTACCGACTAGTTTTGTGAAACCCTAAAGTGCCTTAGCCCTTTCTACACCTCTTTTACCTCTATTCAAAACGGTGGTTCCTTTTCACCCCCCCCCCCCTTCCAATTTTGTGATGTTGCTCCACTGATAGTATATTTAGAGAAATTTGGCAATATTCAAAAATATTGAAGTAGAAAATCATAAGGACCCTTTCATGTTGAAGGCAATTGTGGAAATTTTTCGCAATTTTTTTTAATTCTTTTTTTCATGATTATTTTTAAAACACAATGAGTTTGTGATGGATAATCATTTTTCAAAACATTTTTTTACAAAATGATGAAACAATGCCCAAAACTATCATTGATTCAAACCCTAGTTATAAATCTTCTCTGATTTGTTCATCACAAGTGATTGAATTCAACCACAAATAAGATTACAAAACCAATTGTTGGATTCAAATTTTAGATACTCGAAAACCTTTAGTGAAAATTTCAACCAAAATCAATCAAGAGAGATCATAAAACAACAAAATTAATTTGAGCTCATGTGAGGTTGGGTAGGTGCTATCAATGTTCAAATTAGAAGCTTCACCTTTCAACAAGAACTTTAGAATAGTAGTAATGCATGCATCCTAATATGTCACTCACAATGATCAAATTAGATGTTTAGAAACCAAAATTTAGACCAAAATACAATTCTTCATGATGGAATGGATCCTTGCAATTTTTTAATTATGGATGTGAAGTGAAGTTAGGTTGATCCAAGTGTTTGAACTTTATGTCAGCTCATAAGTGACTTTTTCAAGTTAGCTTCATGCTAATCAATAGCAATCTTCACACTTTCCTCGGTGCACTCCTAAATGTGGGTAGTTGGGTTCATTAATTTGAGACCTCATACATGCCCTTATTTGATCAAAACTTCACTCAAATCTGTATGACAATGCTTGATGAATGTAACATGCAAAAGCTTTTCCAAAACCCCTTGCAACCACACACACTTAAAACTTTAGAAAATCATTTTTTGCTTACTAAGCATTCAACATTAAGTATAGGGAAAATATTTATATTTAAACCTTTCTGAGATTTGAAATGCTTGTCACAAAGTTAGTGAGTTGGGTTTCGGTTGCAGAAAAACCTTGCAAGGTTTTAAAGATAAACCTTTCCCTTGTGTAAATGAACATTGATTGTTGCACATTTAACAATAGAAAAGTATCCAAAAAACATTGTTTATTCACTAGTAACATTGTAACTAAAATCATTATAGAATCAAGTCCATTTGTTTGAAATAACTAACTAATATGTTAGATTTGATTAAAATTAAGATTAAGTATGTTTATTTTGATATTTAAAAATTACCTATTTAATCAAAATGAACATTATGCTTGACATGTGACATATGTGGCACCCTTGTTGAGTTGTTCGACTTTATTATTGAAATTAATGTGATTAAAAGCAATCATCTAAATATGACTAATTGTGATTGGAATGTTATTTTTTATGATGTGGCAATATTAAAAAAATAACTATTTTTTGAATTGAGTTACTAAAAAAAAAAAAAAGTAATTTACAAATTTCATGTTTTCATTTGTTGTTTGCAATTATTGACATAAGAATCAAAATAGGTGACAAAAATTGAAATATAGTAAAATGACATGTGAAAAAATGGAAGATTAAACTAAACTTTTTAATTTTAATTTATTACAAAAGTGGAACTTAACTAATGTACATGTGAAATTCGAATTAATTTAATTTTTTTCGATGTGGAATTATAAATTATAAATTATTTTACAAAAATAAAGACATGTGAACTATAATTCTGTAATTTCAGAAGTGAAATTCATTTCATTGTGAGACTTTTAAATAAATTTAATATAATTATTATACTTAATTTTTTTGTTAAATCAAAATACAAAAGTTAATGGTTTTTTTACAAATTTGCAATGGTGCATCCTTGGCACCATTTATTTGATGTTGGTCTCATTAGGCATTGGCAATCAACTTTTACAAAGCTTATATAATTTGGCTATGGCACATGAGGTGTGTGTAAGTTGTAGGCTCCATGGCAATCTTAAGAATAAAATTTCATGGCAACATGGATTTTCATGGTTGTAAGTTTTAATTGTAACCTAAATGCAAACCCGAGCTAATAGTATGTTATCATGTTGTTTGTGGTTGCAATTAACTTGCAAAAACCTAAAGTTTACACACAAGTTCCCAATTAAACTCAAATTATGGACAACAAGTTGATAGCAACAAATGTGATTAGTGCACAAGAAAAGTTATAAACTAATAAAACAAACCAATCCAAATTCAATCATTTCCCTAACCAAAATACCCTTATGAGGCATGTATATTGCAAAATGGGATAAACACACCTTTTTAATGATAACACAAAACAACAATGTGATGAAAAACTGTAGGTGCCATATCTTTATCCACTTATTAATTTCCATAATGAATCTTGTCCTTCCCTCACTCCAAAATAGCAAAATGGAAGGAAAAAATATGAAGTGAGCTCATAAAATTATTGCACATGCAATTTGACCAATAGGTCTAGATGTGTAGTCAAGTGGTTGCAAAACTTGGATTTCATGAAGTTAACAACAGAAAAGGTTCTCTTGTCCTCCACACTACCTAAGACCAGTACAATCACAATCTCCATAAGCTTCAAGGGTGATAATGTAGTCAAAAGAACCACCAAGTGGGTCGACATGACAATTTAAATTTGTATTTTTGTATTTTTGAAAATCACAAAGGGAGCACAATAGTTTGGATTGTTAATATATTTTTAGAATAGGTTCCATTACTTACAAAGTTTCAATTCTCAAAATTTGATGCAAATCAAAAGTGAACTTACATGTTTAAAACATTCAAACATTTAAAGTGGACAATCATTTTTCCTCATATTTCTTTTTTCCTTATCAAATGTGCATCATTCTTTTTTAAATTAAAATTTTTAACATTGATGATTAAAAGAACAAAAGGAATTGAAATTGATGAAATTCAATTTTACAAAACATTTGAACACATTTGGTTCCAATGTGTTCTTGGCTCAAATTTTTTGAACTTTGAAGATGTGACTTAATTAAAAACATGTTTAATGATAGCCAAAATATTTTAAACATTAAACAACCAAAACATTTTGCCTACAAGTTACCATTCCCACCCATTGGAATCATCCTACTACATCAAGATTGGGGTTCTTATCCACTTTCAAAAATTAATAAAAGCCTTACATGCATTCATAATCCATCATCAACTTCCTTTGTTCCAAAAGGTGAAAGATAGTTGCAAATTGAAGAAATTTCTTCTTCTTGGGCACAACCCTTCTTGCATTAACCACTTGGTCAATCACTTATACATGCCTAGTAGTGTGATATATATTGGCATGTTTTGTATGTTGACATTCAAAACTAGTGTGCCATTCTGCATCTTTTTGCCCAAGTTTAGGAAGTATATTTTTGTTTCCTACTATGTTTGTGAAACCCATTTGGTTTGGGAGTTGAGCCTTCAACTTCCATGCATATCTTGCACCATGCATGGTGCATCTAAATTTCAAGTCTTGCTCTAACTAAGAGCTCAACCCATGGGAACTTGATTGCCTAGGTATTTTGGAAGTGTCTTTCCATTTTCCATTCAAGCTTCCTCTTTTTAAATGGTTAGGACATCCAACGTCATTAGCATTAAAAACAATAAAAGTTTTGGTAACAAGAAGGCTACTGGAATTGAAACAAATAATTTTGGGTCCATAGGTGAGGCAACATGTTTTAGGTGTTCACTTCCAAACATTGTCAACGAAACTAAAAGTTTAATTGAACTTGATCCAAAGAAAAACAAATGAAACTACAATAAACCCCCTTTATAATCACTCCCATTTCAATCACATTTTTATTTGTGTCACACATTTTTTGGTAACCATTCATTTATTAAGAAACATCATTCTTTAGAATAATTATCACACTCGTTAGTAGCACAAAAAAAATTGCAAAGCTTTCTTAGTAAATGTGACTTTAATGGGGGTTATTTAGGACAAATATTAGGGTTTTATAAATTATAGTTGCCTCTGACAATGTTAGTGTTGCTTTGTGTTCAAATTGTACAAACTAACAACAATGAATTTAGTTGAAGAAAAAAGAAAAAACAACTTTACAGTGCAAACAAGCAAAAGATATGTGAGCTTGCCAAGAAAACAAAAAAATTTAATTTTAAAAATCTAGTTGATAAAATACATAAGCTAGTAGTTAAGGATTTCAAACCCAATGTGACATTAAAACATGCAGAAATCACAACCTTCTTCAAATTTAATAATGCATAATAGAACTTAGAATAACCCATGTAAAAAATCTAAACAATTGGCACCTTTATTTTAACATGAAAAGGTTGTTTTGTAAGTTTTTTTGCCTACAGTCACAATCTTGTAAAGGTTTATATAGAATGTGACTATACACATTTAAATCACAATTCATTAGTGTCACAAAAAAAAGTGGTCACCAAGGGTGTGATTATAAAGGGGGTTTACTATAATTGAAGTGTGTAGCATTCTTCATTGGTGCCATTATTGAGAATTAATTGCAAACCACAACTACAACAATCAGCACAACTTATAACAAATGCATCACATATTACTAGCACAAAACCCTAAACACATTGTTTAAAAGCACTTGCAATTTATGGAAATCAAAACAAAATACCAAGAAATAAAACATCGAGGGTGAGGCATAAGCATGGTAAAGTGTGCTAGCTAGAAACACTTGTTGTTTTTTTGGAAAATATCCATAAACTATACCTTAATATATTGAATCCATTGATATTATTAAATCAATGATCAACAATTAAAAGTTCTTTGACTTCATTACATTATACATGTTTTAATATGCATTTAAGTACATTTTTTGAAATGCAAGTTCTAGAAAATACATGTCACAATTTTGCAAAATTGAGTTACAAGTACATGAAAGTAAACATCAATTATAATTATTATACTTTCAAGTTGATGAAAGCCTAGTGTGTATGGATATAGTTTGAACTTTTCATATTATAATCATAATTTATCAAAGTTGTAATGTAAAAGTATTTTGAAAAATTTGAACAACCAACCAATTTAAAACATATTTTTCATCCATTTTTTATATATAGAAATTCCTTAAACTTTATGTTCTACTTACAATAAACTCAATGAAATGTTATATGATTTCAAAATGCAAATTAAATTGGCTTTTAATAACTTGTTTAATGTTACTACTGAAAAGATATTATTTTTGAAATTAAAACTTTTAGGACTATTTTTTTTGCATATTTTATGCTTGGACTTGGGGGCAAAAACAAGATATTTTGTACCTACTTGTTACCTCCAAAAAAACCCTTATAACAAGTGCAACAAAACAACAAAGGCTCCCAAAACCCTTGTAGCCAAAAAAATAGATCTTGTGAAAAGTTCTAGATTGTTGCAAATATTGTTACATTGTAGATTGTTGCAAATATGCGAGGCAAATGAGCATCTTATGTTTGAACTAATAAAAAATATAATTATGCAATGATGGGACTAAGGAAACATGATATACGTAAGTGCTCCAAACTTGCCAATGATCAACCCTCTACACACAACTATCACCAACAACAATTGACAATGGACCTAGATACTCTTTAAAACATTAGTGCACTAAAATAAGAATACATAGCCATATGAACACAAAAAAAGAAACTCTATGTAGAAAGGATTACAAAAAGACTTATACAAAAAAAATGTAGGATGCTTAGGAAAATGTCTAATACCTTTAAATGATGCATCCTCTTCAGCTCCTTCTCAACTATGATTCAACTTGCAAGACACAACTAGACCCTAAGGAATTAGCATTGACAATTTTTTGAACCACTCAAGAAATTAAGCCCCTATGCATCCATGTGATCCTCTTGTATTTGCAATAACCTACACAAAACACAATAAAGGATCCTTTGAAGATGGCAAAGTGTCCTTCCCAACATAAAAATTTAATGACCATCAATGTGACTATAGCCTATACCGTATAGAAGAAGAATTATTGACAATCAACCCTAGGATGAAAGCATGGTTAGGTGGATCATTTTTGGCATGTGAAAGTCCATTTTTAAAACTAGCAAAAATTCTTACATTTTGATAATTAACATCAATAATTTAATATCATTATTATTTATAAAATTAATAATGTCACATCAACTAATAGTTTTAATATTTTAATCAAATAGACTTGGTAAAATTTTTGGCATAAAAAACTAGTTTAATATGATTGAAAATATTTTTGTCCAATATCCATTGGGATTGAAATTCCAATGATAAAGACCAACATTAAAACCATCTAATGTAATAATGAGGAAAGGAGAAAAAGAAAGAATGTGAAAGAGATGCTTGCCACTAGTTGGAAAGCACTTTGCTATCTTCAACTATATAATCAACCTAGTAAAAAAACAACAAAAAATAGAGAGTCTTACATTCTTGCAATGATGACCTTGATAATTATTAAAAATGTATAAAGTGATACAAAGTTTATTATAAGTAAAATGTTGGAAATATAACACCAACTCTAACATTAATAATATATATAGCACCAACAGCTGGGAACTACAAGAATATGGAACAAAATCATGTGTAAGTTGTATATTTAGATAGTTACATATAGTATTAGATTAGTTTGCAGAACGCATTTGTAGAATGATGCAAGGCCCCCTCTAGATTAGAGATGATGGAACCTAATGCAAATCATCATGATTTTTTAACATTGGTTGATATACTTTTAATGGTTTAACTTGGCTTCACAACTAAGGCCCTAAGATGCCAAGCCATATTTTCTCATTTTCAAAAAAATTATGGAACTAAAGTGGGAATCATTGCCAGGAAGATTTAGCCTAATTTATGATTTTTAAAAAAAAAAAAGTAAAACCATTCAAGCATGTTTCTACATTGTTTACTTATTATAACTGAATACAAACAAATTGGTGATTGGTGATGAAAAATCTCAAAATTCATTTATTATTTACATTTTTATTTCTAGACTAAATAACTGTTTTTTTTGTAAAAAAAAAAACCCTAATGCCAAGAGAATTTCTAGGTGTAGGGTAAAGCCCAAGGATGAGGCAATGGTCAAGTCTAGCGTCACATTTTAGGAATATCTCCCATCCATGGGCTTCCATTGTAAAGCACAAAGTGAATGTTAGAGATGGGTTCATGGACAACTCTGAAAAAACTATTTTGAAGTTGTCCCATCTTTCATTTTATAGATAGGGAGGTAGGTCTATAAAAGGGCAGGGAGAGATCAATACATAGGTCTATTTGATAGCAAGGGGGGTAGTTCTATAAGGGAAAGGAGAGATAGGTATCGCTTTCAACTTGCAGGTATAAATACAAGTGAATAGAGAAGGAGTAAGTCTGTAGGCCTGGCACACAAATGTAATTAAATATCATAGTACATTTTCAAGTTTGGTGGTAATTAAATTATTTTTTAACATCCCGAATTTTCTAGACATTATTTGTTTGAAATGTTGAAATTCAAGGAAATAACAAGGGAAGACAAAATTTAAAAATTGGTGGAAGCCTAGGAGCCAATCCATCATTACAAACCATGTATCCAATAATTGACAACATTTCTCTACCCTATGATTTGGTGAAACATTATATCTTCCCATTTTTGCAAAAAGAAGTAGTAAAAAATGTTGTAAAAGGTCTCATTATGTTAGAAGTTCAGAGCAATGTTGCCAAGGTTCTCAAATTTAGGCAAGTTCTGATTTAGGTTAAAAGTCAAGTTCTAAGATCTTTGAAACAAAGGTTCCAAATTTTCTTAGAACCATCATTGGAACCTAAATGAAAACTAGTCTCTTTTCAAAATTGGATTAGAACTTGAACCGAGAATGTTGTCCTGTATTTAACAACTTCATGTTTTCTAGGTACATAAATTTTTATTTTTTTTTAAAAGCTTGAATTTACATTTTAAGCAAGTTATTGCATACGATTGATGGCACATAATTCATATTGCATAATCTCCATCTTATATCCTGTGCACCAATTGAACAGACTATTATTATTATTAATATTATTATTTTCTATGTAATTATGTGTAATAGAGATGGAACTGGACCTTGTTCAAACCAGCTCTAAATTCTTTGGGAAAATGACTGAAACCATAAGTTTTAAAAATCCAAAAAACCAATCTTAAGATTGACCAGAGGTTTCATCAAAACCAAAAAGAAAAAAAAGAGGTTAGAATTGGGACTGAAGGTTCATTTAGAAATCAAGAACCAGAAAACACTAGTTTAGAGTCAAGAGAACTTGCCTAAAAGCTATCTAGATTTCATGCCAAAATTATAGTGTTATATATATATATATATATATAAGTAGCAAACTGGATTTCAAAAAATAAAACAATTATCCAGCATGCAAGTGCTAAACCTGAAAAGGTATTACAGCATCACAAATGTTCACAACCCTATTTCGATAATGGTCAAGCTATAATTGAATTGGAAGGGATTTTATGACATATTTGAGTGGAACATGTCAAATAACATTCGTTGGATAGGTTCATAAAAAAAATTCCACACACATCGATCTAATTAACCAACAACATGTTTAAGCTTGCCAAATTTCATCATGATTTTTCCAAAAGTCTTGTTCAAATTATGAACCAGATGCCATGGACATCACCCCCTTCCCCCAATTCTAACTATTTCCCAAACCCACAGATAAGTACAAAGAATGGAAAATAGTGGGTCATTCCACACTTTCAGTGTCCAATTGCATAAATGCATCCCAATCAAAACAATCATGGAAAGGTATCAAAGTGGCGGCATGTCATTTTGGACCTAATTCCCTCCAAGAATGTTTGACACCATACCCGTTCAGTGTCCAGCCCCACAATATCCAAAACAAAATTCAAAAGGCAATCAGGTGCCAAGGTGCCCACATGATCATAGCCATGGTCATAGGTGAGCACCCCTATTGGCTAAACATTACCAATATTTGTTTTGTCCTCAGCAAGTCCAGTCTTGTGCTCAAAAAACACCCACTCTGGCAATCCACATTGAAGCTGTGAAGGATACAGAGTTTATTTCTCATTCATGTGCTTTTTTGTCATTAGAGCTTGAGCTCTCTTATGGTCAATTTTGTCCCATCAAACCATAGCCTTGGGCAATACTAAGTAATTGATCATGCAGATTTCTCCATGCAGAGGTACATACATGATGGACTTCATTCATTGTGTGTGTACTATGTAAAGTGAAAGAGCAAGATTTTATTTTTTTTTTAACAAATTATTGAAGAGACTTACTCTTTGACTAAATGATCAATTCAGCCACAAAAGCAGCTTGTAGCAAGAGATGCAACAATCAGATCTCTGCACAACTGTAAACTACCAACTAACAGAATTACAATATTCAAAAACACTAGAATTTGTATCAACCATTGGATCTGAAATCCAATGGTCAGATCTTCGTGAAAACTTCCTGGAAAAGCAGCATTAAAGGGGTACTTGTTTGAGGTTTTCAGTTACACAGGTCCCTCTTTGAGTGAGGGGCAGATGGTTCCAAGAAGATCTTGACAAACAATGGGAATCAGTTTGTGGGTTTTTGTCCAAGAAAAGAGGTCACTCTTGAGTGTTGATCAAAGTGGTATTACCATACTTGCATGCAAAGAGCACTTGAGTGCAAATGCTCTCTTTCCAAGGACTACAGGATACAAACAAGAGTTTAGTCGGTTGTTTTATCGAGTTGACTAAGCCAACATTATGGATCTATGCAAATTTCTGATTTTACTTTCAGCAAACTTTTGCCAAATTTTGACCTGAGAAATTTGACTTTGACCTATACAAAGGATTCTTCGACAAAAAAAAGTAGCCTAAATTCCCTGGATTGCATTGCAGGAAAAAATTTCAATCCAAATTTTCGCAACAGATTCCAATAGGTAGGCAAGAATATAGAAGGATCCTTTCATTTTTCCACTTTCATATCCAAGTTTTGGCAATTTTCTTGTAGATGATACAGTAGTTTTTGCTAGATAAAAAAACTCGAAAATTATTTAAATTTACATTTTTTTAATAAAAAAAATTCTGCAAAGCAATGGTTTTTAAAAATCAATTCTCTGATTTTTTTCAAGTGGTGATCATCCATATGTATATTTAACCAAATTTAGCAATATTCAAAATACGAAAGTAGAAAATCACAAGCAACCCTTCTCATATTCTAGGCAGTAATGGTGATTTTTGGTGATATTTTTCAAAAAAAAGAGATTTGCAACAAAACATTTCTTTCCAAAATATTTTTGCAAAAACCATTACAAAAAAATCACTGATGCAAAGGAGTCATGAGACAAAACTTTAGTCATTTTTTCGCCTTGCCTACCAAGGCACGGATATTGTGTTTAGATTCATTATAGAGTATAGTAGCTTAAGGGATTTTGGTCCCTAGGTAGTAGGTCTATTTTTATATGAGGATTTTTGAAAGATGATATTTTGGCTTGTGTTGAAACTTGAGAGGAGTTATTATAGATTTATGATATCTTGAAGGATTTTGGTTTCTTCTAGAGGAATTTTTTGAAGATCATATTTTGCCATGGTCAAATATTTGAATTTCCATAATTTTCCTTTTTGCCTTAAGATACTTTTTAATGTAAATGGCAAGGCCACAGTGTGAAACACCCCTTGTTCACCTCGTTGACTGAGCCAACATCATTTGCATTTACTTGTAGAGCATGGCATATAAGTTATTTGATTCTACTTTGGTGTTAGTCAAATTGTCGGTGTTGTCATTTTGCAAGAAATATGTTCCACCACAGCTATCAGTCATAGTACAATTGCCATCACCCATAACAATTCTTTTGAATTCAGATGTTCAACTTCAGCATGAGTTCAAGCATGAGTGAGTGTACGAGGGGTCGAAGAGAGCCTCTGTCATTGAATAGTGGCCTTGTGGAGCAGATACGAGTATTTTCTGACAATTGAGTTTCTGCTGTGGATATGTTAAGTCGATGCTTGGGCGAGAGCAGCAGGTGTGTCTTGGAGTTGTGCCAACTGCTACTTTCCAGGCAAAAAGTTGGGTGGTTCTTCTTCCTGGTAATGGTTGGGATGATTGTTGGGTGTATGAATGTTGAGTTCCCTCGAAATTATCCTCCATTTAGTCAACTCGTCTGAGGATGAGATGACTGTTGGGTGTAAGAATGTTGAGTTACCTTGAAATTATCCTTCATTCAGTTAACTCGTCTGAGGATGGGATGATTGTTGGGTGTAAGAATGTTGAGTTCCCTTTGAAATTATCCTCCATTCAGTCAACTCGTCTGAGGATGAGATGAGTGTTGGGTGTATGAATGTTGAGTTACCTTGAAATTATCCTCCATTCAGTTAACTCGTCTGAGGATGGGATGATTGTTGGGTGTATGAATGTTGAGTTACCTTTGAAATTATCCTCCATTCAGTCAACTCGTCTGAGGATGGGATGATTGTTGGGTGTATGAATGTTGAGCTCCCTTTGAAATTATCCTCCATTCAGTCAACTAGATTGAGGACAGACACAATCCATGGACCATGGGCTGACAAAGTCCATTTTTCCTTTTGAAAACATATTTTCCCTCTCAATTGAGTCCCTCTATTGTTTGACCATTTTGCTTCCTCACACATCCATCCCTCTCTCTCTCACATATCTTATTCCCCACCAAATTTTCAAATATTTGTTTCATGTATATAGTCGGTCACTTTTTATGTTCCCACTTAATGTTGCTGAAGCTTCCACTGTGTTTCTCTATGTTCTAAAATATTGTCCTCAAAGCTTTCTGGAAACAAAATAAGTTCCCATTACAAATTTGTTTCCAACCTCATCATCAACACAAACATGAATCCAACTGTGTGTAATATGGTCTCCAAAGTTGGATCCAAGTGTTCCAATCATGTCATGACACATGCATATTTAATTTCTCCTAGAATTTTTAAATGCTAGTGTTACTTTTTATTGTCCCCGAGTCACACCTAGTTGTCCACAAAATCCTCGAAATTTCAAGGTTGGTCCATAGAATCACCAATACACACTGAATAATGGGAAGAATCAACGGCATGTGCCATACAGCAAATCCTCGTAGATGAGTGTTGAGCACGTATTTAATACCGCCAGTTCATATGCGTCATAATACAAATATATGTAGTTGTCGGGTCCAACAAAAATGAAAATCAGTTCATAACATAAATGTGGGCCATTACATTTTTATGGAAATCGTATGTGCACGTGGATATCCATTCAAATAACCGCTTAATAATACAAGCTTATATATTAGTTATGATGGATAAATATGGATAAGTTATGATGTTTCTTGGACCAGCTATTCATGAATGTGCAATTTAGCTTTGGTCCAATAACCCCAACCATACCAAACAATGTAGACCCTGTTTTCCAATCGAATAGCCAGACAAATCTAAAGGGAGCCTATAAAGATCTGTATTTTTCAATGTAGGTAATGCCTTTTTGTTGTCTTTTTTCACAAAATTTCAGATATCACGCCTATTTTCTAGGGATTTTTTTCCACCTTAAATTGTGCTTTTTAGCCTCGTTCTTTTGGCCAATGTTTTTGTAACTAGTATGTGGATTTTATGAATAAATGTCTTCTTTTCAATAAAAATGTGAACCCATAACATAAAGCCAATAACATTGCAGGTAGAACTCAATATCCACCAAGAACTTTTTCAATGTCTCACAATTGAATTTGTTTGTACAGCATGTTTTGAGATACCCGCAGCATAGACAATGGTTATTAGGGTTACTGCTTGCACATAATTTGAAAACCATGCCTATGCAAAAAAGGGAACATCAATCTTCAACATCTACAATCTATACCAATGCTCAAATGGTATAAAATTGAGCGTCTATGGTTTACACCAACATTGGAATGGTATATACCAATGATACCCTGATAAGGAGTATTGGTAAGAATATGGGTATGTAAATCCTGACTAGTCTGGACATATCTAGTGATTGTACCTCCCAGATACCCATATTGCACCCAATAACTTAATTTTTCTTACTCAAGGAGGTTGAAACTCTAAATGGGTTTTTGTTTGCTTATTATATGTTGAGTGGATCCAACACCTTCAATGTCAAACTAGGTAGTAATTTGGAGCCATCACTTCTTTGTTTGTTGCTCATTTTGCTTCTTCAATGCAGCTGGTATGTCTTACAACCAAATTTTGCAGCATGCTGTTCATAGTTTTGAAAGCATATATAATATAGTAGAATTTGATAGCTTGAGCTTCATTATACCCTTGTCATAGCTTTGTTATGACTTATAACCTTTTGGATTTGTTAGCCTTTGCTGGTATTTCAATTCACTGGAATTGACTTCTTTTTATTATGTTATACTTGAACACAGGCTATCATTTGTATTCATATAAGATTCAAGTTTAACCTATCAACTCCGTTCATGTGGTTCCTCTGTAACACGTTTTTACATAAACAGTAAACTTCAGGCTGACATCCCTTTGTAAAACAGCTGAATCCAAATTGTTTCTGTGCCAAACTTAAACATCCTCATGGAAGTCAAACCATTGCCAAACACAATATGGGATAAAAAATGAGGTACTATTGGGAACATCTTAGGGAACACATTGTGAACCTGATGAGAACATTTTCAGAACTTGATTAGAACCACTTTGGGAACACATTGGGAACCAAAAAACGCCCCTCCTCCCCTCTCCCCCCCAAAACCCAAATGAAGAAAACTAAGCCCACTTGAACCTTCTCATTGGTTGCATGAAATTTCTATTTCCAAAATGGTTTGTCACCATTTTCAACCTGGGCTACTACTAATACCCCCATTACAAGCTGGGGGTGGTACCCAGCATATCCAACTCATATGTATTTATATGTTTGTATGTTTGAAGTGAATACTTCTATATATTGTAGAGTCCTCCACGTTTAAGAACTTTTTTGTGATGGGCCAATCAAAGAGGCCCATTGCAAAATAAAATTACGAACTTGGAAGGCTCCAGACACACCCAACTAATTAATATGGATCACAAAAACATAACATAGGACCATGATCATGTGTTTTGAAAAGAATGGTACTTGCTGTTTTTCTCTGCCATGTATATATTATGTGTTCTCTTGGATTAAAATCCCCATCCACACTTATCTTTGAACTTTGTGAAGACCTACCAAAAAAATTCTAGTTTTAGCACAGCAGGTTCTATTATGGAATTTTTTATTTATTTTTGGAACAAATGAAAAAATCCATTGCAAAGAGAAAGGAAATACCAACAACAGGCCTGGAGGGGAGCACTTAAGCCCAAGCCCAAAAATGAAGTCACAAACAACAAATCGCTTGGTAACACTAATAAATCTTAGCAGTTGAACTCTAAACCCTAAACATCCAACACTAGCAAGATCTCTCACACAAAACCCTAAACATCCAACACTAGCAAGATCTCTCACACAAAGAGTGAAAGGAGGGCACCAATGTCTCTCAATGTCCTTTTTGCCATGGGCTGCCCACCTCCATAAATCTTTGGAAGCGCGTTATCAGCCAGACCTAAACTAACTTTAACCACCCACTTTCCGCACGTTTTTTTTGGGGTCAATTTTCAATTTAACATTTACAATTCATTTCCAATCTAACTCCAAGGTGCTTTTTTTTTTTTTACAAAGTACCTCGTCAAGAGTCTTTTTCTACTCTCTTGGAAATTTCAGCCCCGTGGTGATAATAGACCTGTTTTTTGACTGCCTGCCTGTGAATTGCTCATTCTCCACAGCAAGCCATGGAAGTAAGTAACTTGTTATTTAAACATTCATTGAAACATTCTCTTCTCTTCTCTTTTCTTTTCTCACGAAGCTCTTTGGATCATGGGCTTTTTACTATGTACCAACATAGATGATGGAGAATTTTGTAGTGAATTTGCTTAATTATAATCACACCTCATGCTAAGTTGATGTTAAGAGAAGTAAGCTTCTTTTTTTTTGTGTTATTCAAATCAGAATGTTAACCAACATCAAATCCTAGGTGGAATTCTAAGTGACACACAGTATCATGTGGGTGTTAATGTGATGTTCAGTGGATGTTGTTTAACAACAAATTTTCAAAAAACCTAAATCTTGGAATAAAATCACAATGTTTAGAATCAACCTAGTATAAAAAGGGCTTTAAATCAATGTTAAGTAACAAACTATTTTTCCATGGTTTTTTAGTTGTGAAAGAGTTTTTTTTTTAAAAATTAATTACCATTTAGGTCAATATTATGTAATATAAGTCTTCTTTTTTTTCATGATGTTATTTAAATGTCAGGCTACTCAATACTATAGGGCTTAGCACCAAGTTTGATTATGGCTCTTAAAAGTTAAAATATTATGGATGAATTGAACAAATTGCATGCAATTACGACATTCTATGAAATTTCAAGCTTCATAAAAATAAAAAAAGACTAAAGGATCATTCAAACCTCATGTTATGGCTTATATTGTTGGGTGACCTAATATTTAGATAACATCATAAAAATTTTAAAAATCTGACTTAAAGCTAGCAATAATCTAAAATGTCACTTAATAATTTTGGTGTCCATTCAAACCTAGGTTAGTTTTATTTTAAATTAAAGCATCACTAGGTTAAACAACTTACCTTTGTCACAAGAGATTCACACCATCATGATGAATGTTAATTATTAGTAGTCACAATCAAAATTGATTATTATAATTGAGATTATTACAATTAATATTAAATATAATAAGTATTGAGTTAGATCTTACAATCAAGATTGTGCAATGTCACATTGAGTTAAGACCTCAAAACCTAGGTTGTTGACTAGTTTTGGATGTTAACTAGCACAAATGTTCACACCATGTACCATTGGATGCCACATCATGAGCAATGCTAGCAAAACCTACGAATGTGAATGCACCCAAAAATCAAAAAAATTCAACATGAACTTACTATTGACAAGTAGCACTAGGTGTAAATGATGTGTAAGTCAAAAGAACGAAAAACACCCTATATCCCCAACGCAATACCTTAAAGGTTTGACCCCTATTGAACATAGACAAAGTGTTATTTTTGAAGATGAATAGTCAAGTGAACTTTAAGTGCTAAATTGGAAAAAGTGGAAGTGGGTGCAACGGATGGCTAAAGTCAGTTAATTGAAGGTAGGTTTGGGAATAGTGCCTAAAGGGATTTTAGGAGGCTTAGGGATGATCAGCCCAAGGAAAAGAAGTATGGTAGTTAAAGGGCCTCTCCATAAATGCATGGACAGTATCCCAAGGCATCCTCAAGCACCATACATCATTTTAGACACTATTCCCAACCCACCTTTAACTAACTCACTTTGGCCCTCCAATTCCCCCCACTTTCACCTTTTCCAATTTAGCACTTTCAATTCACTTTACTTTTTATTTATTAAAAATAGCATTTTATCTACATAATAGAGGTCAAGCTTTTGGGGCATTTCCTTGATGGTATATGATGTCTCTTCTTCTAACTTCTTTTCTTCTGAAGCTTGAAAACTCATTCATAGTTGTGTGCACTTTGTTCAATTCATCCATAAGACTTTAGCTAAGCAAATTCACTACAAATATATGCATCATCCATGTCATTGATTTCAAAATTCAAACAAATATATGATAACAAGCATAGTAGAAAATGATTGTGGGACTTTTTATAAATTTAAAAAGCTTTTTGGGACCTTTGGAATATGAAAATTTTCCATGGATTGAATATTTCCTTCAAGAAATTAACAAATTGCACATTTTTTAGTCCCTTATGCCACATGTAGTTGTATAGGACTAGTTATACAATGCCATTTTTGGCATAATGTAAATTGAATGGGTATGAGGAGAGAATGCATGGTAGAAGTCCGCCCCCCCCTTCCCCAATGAAAGGGAAAAAGAACATGAGAAAAATAATGTTAAATAATATGCCACTTGCATGGCATAATGTGGAAAAGGAACCATTAATAAGAGGACAACTACAAAAGTGGTGTATTATTAGCATGGGGTTGATAATTCAAAAAAACAAGGGAAAGACTTTTAAGGACTTTTTTTTCCTTCGAAAATAAATGTTTAAAAATTATTATCTGGAAATTTAAAACTCTTTGAATCTGAACTAGACTTAGTTTGTCCTAATATGTCAAAGAGCAATATTTGAAGGAGGTCAAGTAAAATTGTTCATTTCATGGCCACAAAATTGGTTTCATGCCCTTGGCTTTGTACATTTTAAATTATTTTGGAATGAATTCTTGCACATGAAATCATTGTCCCATGCTTATCTAAATATTACCCCCATCCCCATGAAGCTAAAACACGGCTAGACTTTATGCAATCCTTCCAAGCATAGTTGGGAAAAATGAAAAAAAAATCTTAAAAGAGAAGTTTGCAAAGATGGGTGCATTATTTCAACTTGTTGTGCATGTTGATGGCTTTAATTTATGGGCACTTTCACAAGTATTGGGTATTGGTTACCACAATTTGTTATGTGTAATTTGAACATTGACAAGTAGTTCAAATTTTTGGTTTATCACCATTGGGTGCACTCACAATCCAACAAGTCGAAAAGGGCTTCAGATTGTTAAAAAAAAAATCGAAATTGGATAGATAATTATGTTTTGCCATTTAAAACCATGGCAATCTTGGAAAGTTGTTCATATGAATGTCAAGGAATTCAAACTTAAAATCCATTTGATGATATTTTTAATTTAAATTTTGATTTCAAACCTTTGAAAATGAACACCTATGGTGTTAAAAAATAATCAATTTTACAAAGGACTGTCAAAAGGATTCATATAATAAAACACATTTGATAGGAAAAAAATTTTAAAATAAATACCTATTAGCCACATTGGAAAAGCTTTCATACCCTAAAATATGTGAAATTTTGAAACTTTAATTCAAAAAACTTTCCAAAATTGATCTAGAATTCTAAAATTTTTTAAGTCATTTACCACACATAAATGAGGTATAATTTACATGATGTGTTAAAAAAAGTTATAGCTTATTATAAAAGAAAACATAAATATGTAAAAAATGAATTTTTGCTTATGATTTGAAATTGTTATCATTTTTATAAACAAAACATTAAATTTACGAGAATCAAAACACTTTCAAAAATTCATATTTATTCAAAAATGATAAATAAAAATTATTTTTTAAAAAAAACATGCCATGTATTGGGACAACTATAAGCATTTATTATAACAAATTACAGAAAAATTCTTCCAAAATTCATTCGTATAAAAAAGTTTTTTTGGGGGAAAAAAGACATGTAATCTTTTTCTACAGTAATCATGTTGATTCATTGTACCTTGTTTGCACCCCATTTGTTTTCCTTGAAAGGACGAAAAGGCAAGATGGTGTGATTGCAAAAACAAAGAGGTTAATGACTTTGTGGTGGACCACTAAGACGCGAATAAACCCCAACAAAAAAGATGTCACTCATGTAAGTGCATCAAACAACATCAATATGAATTTCATGCAACACACTACCTACTAGAATTTCAAGTAAATTGTAGCATGGGTATTAAAATGATAACAACATTTTATAAATCACAAGGATTTGGTGTATAAAGACACATATGGCTTTTGAAATTAACGGTTTATTAATGCATAAATTAAGCAAAGTGTATGTTCGGTTTTTAGGGACACATGGGAATTTTGATTAATAACAGAAGATATGATTTCCTAGTCAATAAACTTGTATGTGGAATATGGTCATGTTAGGGTTAGAAGATTAAAAGAAAATGAATAGAAGTTACATTGAAGGGTATGTTATTTAAAATTTCAAGTAATTAGCTTCAACCAAGGTTATATTAAAACAAGTTCAAAATTGTATAATGATAAGGATTTGGTGTGTAATGTGACTTTCAAAACTTATTTTATTATGCATCAATAAGGTACAATGTATGTTGGGTTTTTAAGGTCATAAGATTTGAAAACAATTTGACAAACTTGTATACATGGAATGTAATCATTAAAATCTAAAATGGTTAAGTAAATGTTTTAAAAGTTGTGAGGGTTTGTTATTTGTAAACCTCATTTTACATTTTGTTTATAACTACCCATTTTGAGGCAAAAAATCAACAAAGGAAATTTGAAGGCTGCAAAACCTTACTTTGTGAAACAATGCAAGGATGGGAATGGTTGTTGCTACAAATACCAAGTTGATCTTGATATGTTATGGCAAGGACTAAATAGCTTAAGGGATGGCACAAAAGGAATTCATGTGTCAAATGCATGTACACGCCAATTTGTGTGGTTTGTTGGCATCATCAAGCTACTAAACAAAACATTTGTGCAACCCACACAAGAATGGACAAGGGGGTGACAAATTTGTGGGAATATTGTGAGTGCTCAAGGGGGGAGTTTGAAAAATGACACAAGTTGGAGTGCCTAATGGGGGATTGTACAAATTATGGAGTTGTCAAGTTGTCCATCTATCCTAATGAATGTTCTACAATGCTTCCTAGGTTATTATGGAGATGTTTCAAACATGATACTATTGGGGTGATAGATGAAGGGAAGTCCAAGAAGAGCATCAAAAAAACATTTTGAAAAACTGCAACTTCTATGTTCTTAGATTACCTACGACCTAAGTTACAACATTTTATCAAACATAACTTTGGGGCCAAATGGCAATATAACCAATGCAAGTTGGTTATGGCTAACTTGCCTCCTAATTGCATTCCATCACACATGCACTTTGCTGAAAATTACACATTTCAAATCCAAAACGAAATCCAACCTATGCACTAACATTCATTCCATGTCAATATATTTATCCACATTACTTTTTGCATGGACCCTGCAAGTGGTATTAATGATGAGTAAAGATTCATCAAAGACATTGAATCATGCTTCTACATCTTTGATGATAAAGATCATGATACTTTCTTTGTCTAACATTGTCTACTTTAATATTGGAATTGATTTACAAATCAAGGTGTAACACCACATCATATAGTATGGAATGATGGTTGTGTAGGTTCAAGGGCTACATACTTTGTGTCTCACTACCCAAGTTTCACCTTAAGTTAGGTTGCAAAATGAATGAGAACATGATTCAATGCACCAAAATAATGTCCCAAATAACAATTTTCCATATGTCCTTAACAAAATATTCAACACCAAAATGATATGAATATAATGGAATTTGAATGATAAAATCATAATCTACATGATATCAACCCACTAATTCTAGAAGGATTTTAGATTTGGATATTATCACATTGTAATTTGATTGTATTCTAGCCATGACAATGAATGTCCCGATAAACATATTAACACAACACATGGTGTTAATACCATCAAATTTTGATGTTTTGAAAAAATGAAAAAATTCCACCATCTAAGACATACGTATGTATGCAACCATGTAAAAGTTGGAGTTTTTCAATATCCTATTTACTTGAAATGATTCACTAAAAATAAAGTTCTAAAGTAAAGCCCTTTGAAAGAACACATCAAAAGTCAATATTTTGAATTAGATTTCTACAAATGAAATGTTTATACAATTTTCCTTGAATACATCATATTTTTGGATTTCTAAAAACCTCAAATCTATTATTTGATATGAATACTTTCAATTCAAACCATAATAGGCTAATTTCTTCAAAAACATTATGTGTCTTGAAATTTACACTAAATTAGCCCAAAATTTCACATGCCTTAGGTCATGATCTTAAATAGTCATGTACAAAAAATTTATATTTACTTTTTTTTTTTAAATGCATGCTTATACATTGGACAATTTAGCAAGTAAAAAAATTTCAAAATGAACTTGGTTGAAAGCTCCAATTTGAGTATTGATTTAGGTAAATCAATGCAAACACTACTACAAAATGTGGGTGCAATTCATTAGTCCCTGTTCATTAGACCAATGAATTCACTACCTCCCCACTAGGTCCCATTCATTATAACCAATGAATTCACTCAAAATCCATTGAAATCACTTGGCATAAAGGAACACTTTTTGTTGTAATGAAATTTCATTGTAAATCCATGTCAATATAATATGATGAATTTAAACCCTACCACATAACTTTATTATTTTAGGCATTCAATTTGAAAGGAAAATCACATTGGTATAAAGGACCTTTTATTATTACAAGTATGTCCAAAAAAATTACATTCAATCTTGTTTTCACCCAACTAACCAATCAAAGAATTCCATAAGTTTTGTGATAGAAACTCAATAATTTGGTTATTTTGAAATCAATGGGAATGGTATTATGGTGGTTGCTCACAACTATAAAAACAAAAGATTCTTAAACATACTCACTAATTATGGTTGTTTTCATTTTCTTCCATATATTATGCATCAACTCAATGATTGCCAATTTTGCATGGATGCTTATCACCAAGTTATATTTTAGAAATGAAAGGTTCTTTCACATAAATTTCATTGTCTTTTTTTTAATGAATAAGTTGGATTGTGTGATGTTGTGTGTATAAGATAGGAGGTTTCTAATGATACAAGGACGATAGAGGATATATGGACCCAATGCTTTTGGGTGAAAAGGGGCATCATGGAAGCTAAGCTCCTTTTTATGATTGTGTTAAAAAGACATGTAAAGTATTCCATGATTTTATTTAGTACATATATTTTGTGTTAAGGTTAGAAGAATTAGAATCTTGCTTGGCATTTAATATCATGTATGAGCTTAATTAGTTATGTTTGGCATGATAGGTATGTGGAGATTCAAGTTTGAAATCAATTATTTTCGTTTTTTGGCAAACCTACAAAATCATGTGAATGAATAATACTATTTTATCCATTACACATCTTCTAGATCAACATTCTAAGTTTATATGCATTAGTTATACAAAGGTAGATCATAGTTGAGGCATTTGAGCTCCATACTAACTACACTTGAACTTGGCAAGTAACAATTGTATTTTTTATTAATGAAATTTGGGGGATGTCAAGTCTAAACTTGAGCTATGACACCCAAATGGGTGTACTAATTTTGAAGCATGAAACAATTTAAATTTTGTAAGATTTTGATTTGTAGTAGGATTTATTTTGCTTGGGCATGATCAAGGTTTTGAAATTAAAAGTTATGAAGACTAATTCATTTGAAAAGGATCTTATTTTTGGGAGTTTTTAAACCCTTACAGTTAAACCTAGTTTTTGAAGGTTGGATGGTTTGGGAAAAAGGACATTGAATTGTTGGAATTTCGTTGGTGTGTGAGTAGGTGATGCATGTTCAAAGTGAAGTTGGGCTGAATTTTTTGTGAACATGATGGTAATGAACAAGGTATAAGCAAGAGTTAAAATTGTGCAAATGTTTGAGTCTTGGTTTCCAAACTTTGAATTTGAAATAAACCAACATGATGTTTTTGACCTTATGAAATTTGGTTTATTGTAATTCAATGAGTCCAAGGGATTTTCACTATCTACATAGTCAATGACTTGAACTAGTCCTTAGAAAACAACACACATACATGCTTTTTAATCTTTGCTCAAATGTACAATTATCTTGCTATTCACCTCATTTCATTTTCTTTTGTTCCATCTCTTAGCACAAGATTCATGATGGAATAGTTGATAGATTTGAATTTTCTTCACAACCAACATGGTGGATTAATCTATAATACATTCAAAGACCAAGAATCAAATGAAGTAAAACAAGAATAATTTGAACATTGGATTGAATGTCAGTGAACTTGATGGAACCACATAAACAACCTCCACTTTGTAGTGGTTGCACCTAATTAAATTATGATTTTTCTTTGGATTACTTAGTGTGAAATAATTTGGCAAAATTTATGGCACATTCCATAGAAAATTTCCACTTGGGGGCAACGTTATTTATTCCACTAACACATTCCACTAAAAATGCTTCATTCCACTTTGGGTTAATTTTCATTGCAATGGAATGTGGAGTGGAATAAGATGCAATTTGTTATAGTGCAATATCAATATTAATATGGTATTTCATGATGACATTGTACTTTCATTGAAATGGTAGATTGCATTTAATTTTTTTCTCGTAGTTCTAAGAGAAGAATTTTGTTTTAAATAAACATCCATAAAATTAGTTTTAAAAAACAATGAACATGTTGAATATCACAATGTTGAACTTGTGATTAACACAAAAAATAACCATCCTTTCACAAGTTTTTCAACTACAAAAAACTACTTTCCAAGGTTCTCATTTTACTAATAATTGGAAGCCATAAGGAAACATGGAACATTAGTTTTTGAAACCTTAAATTCTTTGTTGATTATATTGTGTAACACCTTTGGATGAAAAGAGATAATACTAGTTAGCCTCATTGACTTGTAAATTAAAAAAATTTGTATCAAACATGTTATGTACCAACAAGGGCATGATTAAATCATCATATGGGATAATAAGGACATCATAGAAATATTAAAACAAGGTTATACCCCTCTACTTGATTTCTTCGTACCAAGACCAATATCAATACATATACCAAGGTTCCATTAGTATACCCACCCAATAGTAATTGTACAACCAATGTTTTAGAAAAAAATATTGACCCAAGAATAAGCAATGAGCACCCCAAAGCAAATGTAACATTTAGTAACACAATTTTTTTTCTTAAACATTCAAATCTTTTTTAAAACAATAACAATATCATGACAACTTTAAAAGGTAGTTGAAAAGTGATAATTTTGTTCAAAACCCAAACACTCCCTCATTTTTTAGTGATCTTTTGCTAAATAATTAGGCATTTAAAATAAAATATTTTAGGGTTTTTTTTTTTTTTTTTGCGATTCAAACATTTAACCCAAAAAAAAAAAAAAAATTTAAAATATAAAAATTATTAAAAAAAAATATTTTATGTTTTTTTTTTTTTTAATTGAGATGCAAAAATTTAACCCAAAAAAAAAAAAACAATTTACAATATATAAATTATTACAAAAACATATCTTTTAGACCGATAGGATTGTTACTAACATGATTGATGCAACTAAATTACTTGTTTGAAATGGCTCAAGGGGATAATTTTTTTCCATTTTTCCCACCCCCTCACCCTCCCCAAGTAGGTATGTCTACTATGATTAAATTGATGTTTTTTAGTCAAATTGAACAATCAATTAACATTACCATTTACACATGTCGCATATATGGTGTTTACATGGTGTAGGTACATATAATATAGTGATTCATGGGTGCATGCATTATCTAACAAATGGCTCATTTTTTTGGAAAAAAAGTAGTCCACACAAAATCCATTCTATAATGTTAAATTGAAAATAAAATTGTGCATCATTGGTTAAATGGAAAAAGAAATTCCACATGTATCAAAAGTAATAAAATACATATCAATAAGACCTTACGTGAGATTCCAAAAATATTCACTTGTGAATTTATTTTTTTGAAATTTTTTTAAAAAACAACTTTAGGGACTTATGAAAATATAGCTCAATTATAGCCATTCAAAAGTCCCTAGTTAAAATTTGGTTACAAGCTTGAAGGGAAACATGTTGTTTAAATGTTTATTATTTCATGCTACACCACATATTGAGTCACTATAGATAATTTGGAATCAAATTCAATATGAATCTTTCAATATTTTACCATTCCACTATAACTACCAATCCATATTTTATTTCAAAAGTCCACTATTAAAAGTGGACTTGTATTTTTGTCTTAACAAATTACATGCATGTTTTCATGATTAGATTGTGAATCTAAAACTAAATCCCCATTGGCAAAATGAGGATTATGTGTTTTGGTAAAAAACATTGAAACAAGATGAATACTATAAACCGAAAAAACCATCACAAAAGTGAGCCACTCATTCATGGATTTGCTCTAATATATATAGACCATTCCAAATGCAACATGGCTTACACAACATGTCACATTTGCTAGATTTAAATCATTTATAATGTTAGAAAATTTGATGTGCCTAGTTAGCATTGTGTGTAGGCCCCCGCTAGGTTGTGTTCATTATTGATTATGTAATAATTAGGTAGGTAGGTTGTACATTGTAGGTAGGTAGGTAGGTAAATAGGTAAATAGGTAGGAAGGTTGTGAGCAAGTGCATAGGCAAGGAGGTGGATAAGTAAATTGTGGGTAGGTTGTGTATCAAAATATCATTAAGAGGAAAATGCCACATTTGTAATTACATCTTCAAATTGTTTTCAACTACAATTTGTAGTTGGAAATGGTAAACCCAATCAAGAAATGTTTTTTGCAATTGATATATATAATTTGCAATTGAAAACCACCATAGTCAACAAGTAGAAATGACATTTGAGTTTCAAATGTTAACCACATGTCAACACCACAACAATAGCCACTTTAAGCCACTTTTGTTATAAATGACATTTACCATTATAGTTGTAGGTTGTTTTCAATTGTAAACCATTAATGAATTTCATTCGTTGTTGTTGCATGATGTTATCAAATGTTGAGTTATAAGTTCGATTAAGTTATAACAAAGTTAGGTCTAGAAGGTTTTACCAATGGTTTAGTGATGCATGGCACATTCATATTCGTAGGCTAAGCCATGTGGCACCTAGGTTAAAGCACATAGGCATAGGCAAGACCACATGGCATCTAAAAATAGGCCACCTAACCTAGGTTAGGACACATGGCACCTACACTAAATGGCTTAAATATATGGTTAATATAAACCATCTAACATCTAAGGTAGGTCATTTAAACATAGGCCACCTAGGGTAGACCACATGACACCTAGTTGGTTTGGCTTAGACATAGGTAAACTAATTGGTCAAGGTATGTGGCACCTAGGTTAGGTTTGGCCCCAAATGCCTTTGTGACCCCTAAGCTAGGAATAGACCTAGGCCACATGACACTTAAGGTGTACATAAACCTAGGTTAAATTGCATTTAGGCTAGGCTTATACCTAGGCCACATGGAACAAATTTAATTAATTTCAAACTTTGAAAAAGTTCGAAAATAAAAACAATCAATTTTGAGAGTTTAAAGATAAATAAAATAACATTCTCAACTTGTTGGGCACCAAACAAAGTGTTGAAACGACAAATTTTCATTACAATTGTTTTTCACCATCAAAACAATTAATATACATGACAATAGATAAACTTAACGGCCACCAAAATTTAAGAACTAAAAGACCTTAAAAAGAAGGGTGCATAATTAAAGCATTACATAACATCATGAAGTAAATAATCACTATTACAAAAGTGGGGCGTAATTCATTAGCTTAAATCATTATAAGACATTCAAAGTGAAATAAGATCATTACACTTTAGTGATTTCACCTTGGTTAAAGTTATTTCACTATAATAACATTATGTAAACATTATGTTTCACTACTAGTTGACATAATTCACTATTATAATTTAATATGATAAATAGGCTTATTTTTATGTTGTTGTTTTAAATACCTTATGTTACTTTATGATATACCTTATATTATTTTAGGCTACCTTAGTTATTATAATTTATACCCTAAATTATTATACCCTAAATTATTCAGCTATCCTTAGGTTATACCTTAGATTACTTTATTTTAAGTTAATATATATTATTTTAAATTATGTTTTAAGTTATTCAAGGTCATTATATTTTATGTTATTATAAATTATTTTATCATAAGTATAACAATTTCAAATAATTTCAAATATAATATAATGACCTAAGGTAAAATGCCCTATAATAGCATATGAAAAATAATTTAAAATTACTTATAATAAAATAATTACCAATAACCTATGATAATATAATTTAGAATATCTAATAATAACTTATAATGGATTAGCCACCAATAGCCATAATAAAATGGCCATTAATAACCACCAATACTCATTAATAAAAAATCATTAATAGCCACCAATAAAATAACCATAAATAACCACTAATGACCTACAATAAAATAACCAATAATATTGGTGCCTACTATAAACCATTAATAACCATTAATAACTTATGATAATCACCAATATCCATCAATAGCCATTAATAAGATAGTTCCACCAGTAGCCATTAATAACTTATGATAATTTAACCTAAAATAACAACCAATAATGATTAATAAAATAGTAACTAATAGCCATTAATAAAATAACCACCAATATAATAGTTACCAATAGCCATTAATAGCCATCAATATAATAGCCACTAATAAAATAATTAATAATAACCATTAATAGTCACCTATAGAATAACTAACAATTATCATTAATAAAATAACCATTAGTAGCCACCAATATAATAACCACCAATATAATAGTCACAAATAGCTTATGGTAATGTAGCCCAAAACAACCAATAATAACATAAAGTGAAATAGCCTTCAATAAACAAAAGTAACCAACATTAACTTCACATAGCCAAAAATAACCTAAAATGAAATAATTTAAAATAGCCAAAAATAACTTATAACGGTGCCAAATAACCTAAAGTGGAATACCCACTTATAACCAAAAATAACATAGAATACTTTAAAATAACTTACAATAATAAAAAATAACATAAAATGAAATAGCCTAAATAGTTTAAAAAAATGAAAAATTTTAATAACCAAAACTAACCTAAGGTGAAATAAATTAAAATAAAATAAATAACTAAGAATAACCATAGATAGTTGTAAATAATGTAAGTTGAAACAACTTTAAACAACAAAAAATAGCCTTCAAATAACTAAAAGTAGGTTAACATAAGTAATATTATTATATTAATAAAAATCTTATCCATTTATTAAACATTTTCTTCTTCAACAGAATGGTCATTAAAATGTTATTAAATAGTGATATTCAACAAAAAAAGATTATTCAAATGATTTTACATTTTCAAAAAAATAAAATGTAATTATGTACATCATTTTAAAAAAAATAAAAATTTTCATCATTTCATTTGTACAAGAATTCAATAAAATATGAATTTTCAAATTTTATGTTTTTTGTAATGTTTAAAATGAAGTATTTGATAAATGGAATGCAATGTAACACATTATCACAACAATTATGGTGGCTTAATGGTAAGGGTGTTTGTTTGCATTTTAAAGGTCAAGGGATCAAACCTCACAAATGATGTGTTTGTGGTCAACAATAGTAAGTTGACCAAATGTTTTTTTATGTAGTTCCTTAAAGTAAGTGCCTATTTAACATTACTACAAAAGTGAGGTGCAATTCACAAACCTTAATGACTATGGGACCTTAAAAATGAAATAAGTTCATTGCATTTTATTGATTTTTCCCTGGTGAAAGTTGTTTCACTATAATATCATTATGTAAACATCATGTTTCATTATTAATTAACATAATTCATTATTATAATTTATTGTAATAAATAGGTCTATTTCTATGTTTTTTAAATATATGTTATTTTATGATATACCCTATATTATTTTAAGTTATTTTAGTTATTCTAACTTATACCTTATGTTATTATAAGTTATTATAGGCTATTATAAATTATTGTACCCTAAATTATTATACTTTATTTTACCTTAAAGTATTTTAACTAACTTATTACAAGCTTTTAAATTATTTTAAATTAAATTATTCCACTAACCTTAGGCTATACCTTAGGTTATTTTATTTTAAGTTAATATATGTTATTTTAAACTATATTTTAAGTTATTCAAGGTCATTATACTTAATGTTATTATAAATTATTTTATCCTAAGTATAATAACATAAAATACCCTATAATATAATAAATACCAATAGCCTATGATATTATAACATAAAATATCCAACAATAACAACTAATGTAATAGCCATTAATAACCACACTAGTAAAAAGCCCCATTTTTCAACTTGTTTTAAAGACTAAAAATGTTTTTTACGACTATTTTTGATTTGCAACTATCCACCAAAAGAATATCCAGTAATCGCCATTAATAGAATAATAATGAATATCACTAATAGAATAACCACCAATAAAATAACCACTAATAGCCATTAATATAATAACCATTAGTAAGCACCAATATCCATTAATAAAATATCTACCAATAAAATATCCATTAATAGTCATTAATAAAGTAATCACCAATAACCATTAATAGAATAACCACCAATAGTCTTTAATAAAATAGTCACCAATAGTCATTAATATAATAACCACCAATAGCCATTAATAAAATAATCATCTATAGTCATTAATAGAATAACCACCAATAATCATTAATAGAATAATCATTAATAGTTATTAATAAAATAACCACCAATAACCATTAATAGAATAGCCACCGATAGTCATTAATAGAATAACCATCAATAGTCATTAATAAAATAACCATCAATAACTAATAATAGAATAACCACTAATAACCATTAATAGTCACAATAAAATAATCATTAATAGCCACCAATAGCCCCTAAAAGAACAACCGATAACCATATATTATAATTGCTTAAAATTGCCAAAAATAATTTAGGATGAAATAATCTATGATAAACAAAAGTAACTTAACGTTAAATAGCCTATAATAACCTAAAATTATCAATAATAACATAAGGTGAAATAACCTTCAATAGCTAAAAATAACCAATAATAGCTTCACATAATCGAAAATAACCTAAGACAAAATAATTTAGAATAACCAAAAGTAACTTATAATATTTACAAGTAGCGTAAAATGAAATAATTTGTAATAACCAAAAATAACATAGAATAAATAAAAAGACTTACAATAGTTAAAAATAGCTTAAGTGAAATAAGCTAAAATAGCCAAAAATAACTTAAAATGACCGAAAGTAACCTAAGGTGAAATAGGCAAAAATAACAAAAAATAATTGAGAGTAGCCATAAATAACCATAAATAATGTAGGGTGAAATAATTTAAATTAATGAAAAATAGTAATATAATAAATGAAAGTAGCTTAACATAACTATTATTATTATATTAACAAAAACTTTATCCATTTATTTAAAAAATTATTTTTCAAAAGAATGGTCATTGCAATGTTATTGAATAATGATATTCGATTTTATTTTTTGTTCACATGATTTTACAGTTTCAAAAGGAAATAAATGTAATTATGTACATTATTGAAATTTTTTTTAAAAAAATTTGATCATTTCATTTGATCAAAATCTTAATAAGATATGAATTTTCAAAGTTTATATTTTTATAATGTTTAAAATGAAGTATTTGATAAATAGAATGTAATGTCACATATTATCACAATAAGTGAGGTGATTTGATGGTAGGGGCGTTTGCCTTCATTTTAAAGGTTAATGGATCAAACCTCATAAGTGGTGTTATGTGTGGTCAACAATGGTAAGTGGATTAAATATTCTCTTATTTAGTTCTCTAAAATATGTGTTTAAGTTGATTACATGGTCTATCTACATAGGTTAGGTTTTTAACCTAACCTAGGTAGTGACACGTGTCAATAAAGCATAGGCCGAAAATCATGAAATTATGAATGATATTATATCTTAAATATTTTTATTTTAATTGATTTCCATGTTGGCTAGTTAATTAACTAACAAGTGAATGGCTTGGTAAATTTGTATTTCACTTAAAAATACCATTGTTTCACTAGGTCTTAATGAAACAATTCATTGTCCGTAACAATTAGCCCCCATTCACTGAGGGGTTAATCAATTTCATTAGGTAAAAATGTCTAAAATTTAATGAAACCTAAAGTGAACTAGGACGCATTTTGGTGTAGTCTAAGTTGATTACATGGCTTATGTACCTAGGCTAGCTTTTTAACCTAACATAAGTAGTGACACATGTCAATAATTCATAGGCTAAAAAATCATGAAATTATCAATAATATTAAATATTAAATAAT
>Ga0116231_10002022_pt1 | contig 42378 bp, 28 predicted proteins | sample S1TSphgellanicum_2_FD_89695 | JGI IMG/M metagenome (GOLD analysis project Ga0116231, IMG submission 89695) | Host-associated microbial communities from peat moss isolated from Minnesota, USA - S1T2_Fd - Sphagnum magellanicum MG | ecosystem: Host-associated > Plants > Peat moss > Unclassified... | reverse complement strand
TTTTTTTTATTTTTTTTTTTTTTTTAAATTTTTTTTTTTTTTTTTGATTTTTATTTTTTTTTTTGTAAAATTTTTTTTTTTTTTTTTTTTTTATTTTAATTTGTAAATTTTTTGAATTTTTTTTTTTTTTTTTTTTTTTTCCTAGTCTTGTGTAATTTCAATTCATTTTTTTCTTGGGTGAGGGGTGAGGGAATCCACCAAATTTTTAATATAACCAGATTGGCAAAAAAATTTAAAAGCTAATTACCCACTCCTTGGATTGACTAAATTGTGGCTCAGTAATCCATTATAATAAATAAATAATTAATTAATTAAAATTCTTGTACCCAATGAGTTGAGTTAATGTGCACCCAGGGGTTCCAGGTGTTTTTTTTTCATTTTGGGGGTACGGTGGGGATGTTGAATTTTTGTTGTTGTTGTTCCCAATGTGTTCTATCAAGTTCCCAACATGTTTTCCAAGTTCCCAATTTATGTTCCCAATAGCTCCTCCCCTTATCCCATATCCTTTGCCCTAAGTTCTACTCTTGTGAGTTGTAAACTCATATGAGTAGAGCCCAACTGAGGAGATTACAACATACTTGTTTTGGGACCGTCCAAACCTCGATTATTTCTTTTTGTGACTCGTATTAATTAGTTGTGGGGACCCCCAAAGTTCAATTTTGGTTATTGCCTATCGACGAATGCAAGTATACATAGGTTATACAAGTATACATGTAGGGGGAATACATTGGGAACTTGGGGAACATATTGAGAACTTGTTGCAACTGCAACGGGTACAGTATAATTTGACATTTTTTGTGGATGTGGGAACGAAATTTGCAAAGGTAATGGAGATTTTTTAAACATATGCAATATGAAGGAATCACTTAAGGAAAACCATGAGTAGAGTTAAGGCCGGTTTCCATGGGGAACACCCAATCAAGAGAATTGAGGAATGGATGAGAAAATAGTGACAAAGAATTCCCATGTCATAAGAAGAAGCTCTCCAACCCATTACCACAACACTATATCATCTATTGCCCCACACCTATCTATGAGCAACTCTCTTCCAATCTCTACAACTTCACCTCGGAAAATGCATCGGGTATTTGAAGGGTACCTACCTTTGTATCCATGAATATCCCCCTTCCAAATGTGGATTCATGGATAATAGGGGTTGTTGTTCACACATTTGCAAGGTAATAGAAAAGAACTTAAGGGTGTCAACCTTAAGCATATCATTTTTAATATGCATACATTTAAGTCACCTTAAATTTAATTATATATTTTTGCATCAAATTTGATGTTTCAAGATGACTAGTTTGAAGTCACATGCTTCACATGTATTTTTTGGTTGTTTCAATTGCACAAATAAACCAAGAAGGTGGTTAGTGTAATTTTCAATGAAAGGTAAGTCACAAATTCATCAAAAGATCACATGAACCATCACGATTCAAACTCTTGGTGGAGGCACTACTTTCCTTATAATGAATGGGAACTATGTTCAAATGGCATTTTAAGTGAAAGCACACTAGGATCCTCAAAAATGTATTCACAAATATTGTTTTGAAATTCATCGAATATGTTTTGTTGAAGTGCATTTTCGCAACTAAAATTATTCTTATAAAATTTGAAAGGATTTGATTAACTTGGAACTTGGGTTAATCATTTTTGCAAAAAAATTGTATTACATGATAGAGATTTTTAAATCTATGAGTATATTTATCACAAAATAGTACTATTCATAGAGTCTAAAAATATTTGATTATACTTCAAAAGTGGGATTGTAGGTGCATATGAAACTTTAGGTGGTGATTGATATTGATAAGTTTCTCAAATTTTCCTAACATATGTCATTCATCATACATTTTTTTTTCTATTTGTAAGCCATAAAAGCATTATGATTTTTATTTTATTTTTTAAAACCAAGAACACATATGTGAGTTGTTCATTGTGTTTTTTTCCATTTAACTTTAGTTTATGAACGTGGTGTGCAACAAAAAATATGATTATCATGGCATCATAAAATGCCTCCAAATGATATGTGACATATGATGTATACATTAGATATGCAAACACTTTAAATCTTGATCATTGGATCAAAATTAAAATGGTTACAAAATTGAAATTGTTGTAAATCACTTTACATCTTGGTCATGTTTGTTTACATTATGATCAGCTTTGGAAAAAGTTCAAATGTTTACCTTAAATTATATGTTATGACAAATACTATAAAAGTTGTAATTACTTTTAAATTCATAATAATGTTTTCCTAAAGTGACTATACCTTAATGTGTTTTGACCCTTTTCCCAAAATCAAAACATTTTGTTATGAAATATTTTGGAGGTTTGTAATTCTTGAAAAGACATATGTTTGAACATACATTATTCCATAGTCATTGGTGATAGCTTTTCAATGTTATTTCAATATCTAAAATTGAAATTATTCAGTTTTCCAAATCACCTTTTTAATTGTTAGGAGTTGTTTTGGAAATTTTTATCCTAACCTTCAAATTTTTATAATGTCAAAAAACACCTTTGTTTTGGCAATATCAACTCACATTATAAATATGTGATAAGTAAAGACATTATGAAACCACTTTGATGCATCCCTAGTCATCAAAGGCTTTTTAGTGGTATTGAAAATGTGACTACAAGCACTCAATGGTTTGAGAGATCTCAATATGACAAACAAAACATTTTTTAAAACCTTTTTTTTTTTTAACAAATTAACCTTCTTCAACTAGTAAAAAGTTAGAACAATATTATCTTTTAAATCTTAGCTTATATGGCTTTTCATGCCTTCTTGATGATGTTTATGATTCTTCAATTGAAAATACATCCTTTTGCTCAATAATATTTCCAATGCATCCTTGTTACATCATATAACCATTATTTAACATGACCATAACATACAATCATTCCAACAAAGAATATATGCAAGCTTGAAATGCAATTTTATTATGGTTTGAAGTCTATTTTCACAAAACTCCAACTCTTTCTATCTCTTTTCTTCTACATAAAAAAACAAAAACCACTCAATTATGAACCTCAATTTGCAATTAAGCATTGTCAAAAAGCTTGATAATGCTTCTAGTGAACATCCCAATAAATAATTAGATGGTAGTCCACTTAAATTGTATTTACAAATGAGTTCAAAAAGCTCAACCTCACATACACTCCTTAAACAACTCAACTAAAACAAATAAAGAGTATTTTTAATGCATTTGCCAAGTCTCAACAACATGGCCTTTCATGGAATATCTAAGAGAGTTTTTCTCACTATACATAGTGTATTTTATCTCTCTCCATGGACTTTAATGAAAATATGACAAAATCTTGAATTTGTGAAAGTTCATGGTCCATTTTCAAAATGGAGACACTTTCAAGTTTTCAAAATTCTAGAATCACATAATTTATTGTACACAATTTGATCCTTTGAATGCTTATTCAAATAGTTGGGACATTTTGTGTCCTTACTGTTGATTATCCATATTGTTCACATTGAAAAATCTCTTGAAAGGCCGTAATTGTATTTTTCATGTAATTCATTTTTTACATTGTTTGTGTAGTTACACTAACTTTCCTCCCCATTAAAAGAGAAAAATGATCTCATCACAATGTGATGTTTTTGAATCTTCATCACCAATTAGTTGTGGAAGCATCAATGGTATCTTGGGCATGGTCTATATCAAATTTTGGCTTTGCACTATTTTGCATTACCAATGATGATTAATTGATATAAGGTCAAAATATTAATATATTTCAAAGTTACTTAAATAAATTATCTAAAAAATAGTTAGTTACCAAACATTGGTAATTCATGATCATATTGATTGTCCATGACATCATTGCCACTTCCATTAATTCTAGAATATGAAAATTATCTTTTGTCTACTAAAACATTATGGGTGCCATAATGTCTTTTTTGGGGACTTTTTCCAACATCCCCAAATGTCCTTCCTACTATGCTTATCAATGACCCTTAGTTCAAAAAAATAAAAATGTAAAATATTTTTGAACCTAGTGCCCACAACATCCCCTATGTACTTTTTAGTTCCTTGGGTGTCCCTTGACATCATATCCAATGCCCTCAACCCTCATCATCTTGGTGCCCCCTATTGCTTGAAAAGAAAGTTTTCAAGTCCAACCTCGTGCTACTAGTGTTTCTAGAATGCCTTTTTCAAACCATGTTATCATTTGTTGTCATTTTGTCATTCCTTGTTGGCATTCTAGTCTTTTTGTTGTTCCCCATCTTTTGTCATCATTGGCATTGTTTGGGGATGTTTTTGTTGTTGACTAAGTGTATATCATCACCAAACCAAAACACCCCATTGTTTGAATTTTTATTAGGGATGCTTGGATTTGAGAATGTTTGCTAAGTCAACATCCTATCTTGAAATGTCTTGTCAAAACATGTCTCTAGCGATTCCTAAACCCATTCCAAGGAGAAGGTGGTTAAAAGGGGCAAACTAAATTGTCCACCTCCAAGTCATGCACGGAGGTGATATTAAAACATTGTTAGGTGTCACTTCCCATTAGATGTTAATGAATTTGATGTTTAAAATGAGTTTATTAAATTTAATTATTTTCATAAAACCTAACATTGATTTTTTTAAAAATGTAAGATTATCAATTTTGATAAAAATGTTTTGATGGATATTTTAGTTTCAATGTTGACTTAAATATGCTTCTAATTTTAATTAAATGATGTTCACTAAAATATTACAAAAAGAATTAAATTTGAAAATAAATTTTATTTTAATCAATAGAATATTAATTAATTAATTAAATTTTAATTATTTATCAAAATTTTAAAGTTTTGCAATTATATTGGATTTTTTAATATTTTATTTGCAATTTTTATTTTCAATACAACTAAAAACTACTATCATGTTACCACTTGTTGAAGTTGTGAACATTATGAAAATTAATTAGTATCAATTCCATTAAAAATTGTATGAATGTAGAGTGTGCTTTAATGGTTTGAAATACATCAAGTCATGTCGTTCATAATACGAAACAATGTTGAAATTTAAAACATTAAAAAAATTTGTAATGATGATGTGTATGTGAAAAAAATTAATCATAATTTAATATTCATCTTTCAAAACATAAATAATGAATTATTTACTAGGCCACTAAGTTTTAAAATGTAGTTTTTGAATGAAATGTGAAACACAGATGCATTTGAATGTGAATCATGCACTTTTAAATAACAACATGCACACATGAATATAAAGGTTTTCAAGACTTTGGTCATGTGATACACAATGATAGTAGGTTCAAAGACATGTGACTTATGGTTAACATGTAGTTGATTTAACCAAAATATTTAATATGTAATTCATTGTAGAATTTGAAATCAACAACTAGACTTTGAACATGTTTTAATTATATTAATAATTTTAAAAATTAAGAAATAAAAAAAATTGTTATCAATTTTTATGGTTTAAAAAATCTTGCCCACCTTGCTTTGCACCCAATTTGTGAACCTTGGTGTATTGCCCACAAACTAGATCACTTCTTTTTCTTTTTCCTTTTTTTGGTCTTTTTTTTTTCCTTTTTTCCTTTTTGTAGGGCTTTTATAATAACAAGTCATTCATCCTTCCATGCATTTAATTCAATTAATGACACACATTGAGAGAGCTGCATGTAACACCAACATATTCATGAGATGTAAAAAGCAAACATGATTTAATAGATTCATAATATTTTCAAGATTTTAAAAATATTTTTGATTAATTTAATACAAAGGCAACTTCAACACATAGTTTTAAAATAATCAATGAATTTTGAAATTTTCATGTCAAGGATAAAACATTCTTGACTATTCAAAAAGACTATGTATTTTCCTTCACAAAATTTCTTCTTTGAAAATTGATTTTTTTACAAATAAAAGAATTAATGTAAAAAATGCCAAAGTACTACAATAACAAATAAAATATAAATATAAAATTGACAATAATTTACAATAAAATTATGCAATAAACAAGATGAATTGTGTTCTTCAAGTGAATCATATTTGCATAAGGTACACAAATAACCAAAATGAGTTTTAAAAGACATACAAAACATTTGATTTTATCAAGCCTATGTTTGCATTATTAAAAACTACGTCCTAAACAACTAAATCATTCCACTATACATGGTGTTAGGTGAAGACACCATTGATCAATTAATTGTACCTAGGCATAGTAGTCGATTGAACCTTAAAATGTGAATGCAATAACACATCAATGGATGATAATCACTATATAGAACTTGGCTCCATACACAATTGTTTTATGGCAACATTTTCATCTCCTATCTTATTTTGCAATATCAACAATAATTATAAGGTTTTTCATAAGTTTCAAAGATATTTAAAATTCATATAATAGGGAATCACTAATTTTCATATTTTGAGTTTATTAAGATTTATCATAAGCAATGACATTTGTAACTTTTACAATGTTGGTCATCAACTCATATATTAATGACATTTCAAACTAAATATTTAATTAATGATTTTTTTCAAAAAAACTAATGAAAAAATCATAAACTTAATTGATAATGAATAATGAATTTAATTTTTAATCAACAAAAGATTCATGCAAAGGTCTTTTTCTATATAATTTATGATAGGAAAATTTGGATTGTGAAACATGCCACTATCCCAATTCGATTGTTAGTAACACATTGATTTTGTCACAAGACAAGCACAAAATTATTTAGTTTATTTGTTCATATTATGTACATCATCTCATAACAACGATCAAATGACATTTTGCATGTATAAAGTTTTGTAAACACTCATAAAATCTTTGTTCAATTTTGCTGAAGATTGATTTTATGAGACACTGAAATATCAAACGTGGATTTCAAAGATAAGATTATTCACAAAAATATGTCACTTTGGTGGTATCACAAGTCAAACATAAACTAAATATGCTTTGCTTTCAGAATTGCTTTTGTGTATGGATGAGGCAGCATAGCCTAGCCTTCATGGGTGCTACTACTACATAGGTGAGTCTGCATGAGCTATAGAGATTTCAACACATGGGCTTGATCACAACTTGATTTGGGTTTTCGTGTCTGGTTAATGTGAATTTTCCCGATTTCAAGCACAAGATGACACAACAGGCACTCTGGCTTGATGACCCACAGAAACCACCAACATGGGTGGCAGCAAAGCTGGCTGCAATGGCTCCAGGGACATTGCAATTGAACAATTTTTTCATGGAATCAAAAGCTCGAGAGATAATGTCAAAGCTCGACAACCTGAGAAAACCATGCAACTTTTCCAACAAATGCAACAAGAAGGCATGACTCCTGACAGGTTCACTTTTGTTCCAGTTCTTAATGCATGTGCTAATCTACGAGCATTAGAAGTGGGCAGGGTGCATTCATGAACAGGAGGTGATTCAGGCTGGCTTTGAGCATGATGTCTTGTGGGAAAATAGCCTTATTGACATGTATGCCAAATGTGGCAGCATAAATGACGCTTGGAGAGTGTTCAAGAAGATGCCCCCCTCACTGACTGTGGTCTCTTGCTATGATATTTGGACATGTGAAATGTGGGGAGGGCCACAAGGCATTGGAAGTTTTTCAGCAAATGCAACAGGTAGTCTGAAACCAAACCCTGTCAATTTTGTGGGAGTCCTGAATGCATGTGCCAGTCTAGTGGCACTTGAAGAGGGTTGGTGTGCTCATGAACAGATCATTCGAAGTGGTTTTGAGTCAAATGTCTTTGTGAGAAATTGCCTCATTGACATGTATGTCAAATGTGGGAGAATGAATGATGCACAGAGTGTGTTCAACAAGATGCCTTCACACAGTGTGGTCTCCTGGATTGCCATGATTTTGGGACATGTGAAGTGTGGACAAGGACAGAGAGGGCATTGGACATATTTGAACAATTGCAGAAGGAAGGTGTGGCACTAGACAGTGTTACTTTTGTGGGAGTCTTGAATGCATGTGCCATTGTAGTGGCACTTGGTGACGGCAGGCATGTTCATGAATAGATCATTCAACATGTTTTTGAATCTGATGTCTTTGTGAGCAGTAACCTCATTGACTTGTATGCCAAATGTGGGAGTATGAAGGATGCGCAGAGAGTGTTTAACAAGATGCCCGTGCGCAATGCAGTCTCTTGGATAGCCATGCTCAAGGGCTATGCCATGCATGGGCAGGGTAAGGAAGCTCTTGTGCATTTTAAATGGATGTGTGAAGATGGCGTAGAGATAGATAGTGTCACTTTTGTTTGTGCTTTATTAGCTTGTAGCCAGCCATGCAGGCCTGGTGAATGAAGGCCTGATGTGTTTGATTCCATGAGGGAAGCTTACAGGATCCCTGTAACAGTTGAACACTATGCCTGCAAGGTTGACCTTCTTGGCCGTGCATGCTGGCCATCTGGACAGGGCAGAGGATGTGATGAAGACAATGCCCTGTGAACTAAATGCAACCGTGTAGATGGCCTTGCTTGGTGCTTGCAGAATTCATGGTAAAGTGGAATTGGGAGAATGGATTGCAAAAGAACTTCTCGAATTGGACCCTACTATGGCAGTGGGCTACATGGTGCTATATTACACATCTATGCTGCTGGTGGCGAGTGGGATCTCAGTGAGAATATTCAAAAGCAGAGAAAGGAAAGGTGTTTCAGAAAACAGCCAGATTGCACCTGGATTGAAGTGAACAATGAGGTGCTGCACACATTTGTAGTAAATGATTGAGACCATCCTTGGATCATTGAATTCCATGCAGAAGTAAAGAGACTATCTGACCAGAGGCTTCATGCAGGGTATGTGCCAGATACAAGATTTGTGCTCCATCATGTAGAAGAAGAAGATTAGGTGTTCCAGTTGTGTCACCACAGTGAGAAATTCACCACTGCAAATTTGGGCTCCTCAGCACACCTCTTGGTGCTCCACTTTGCACTTGCAAGAACCTGTGGGTGTGTGGCAACTGCCACTCTTTCACCAAGTTTATTGCAAAGATAACTGGAAGAGCGATCACAGCAAGGGATGCCATTTGATTCTATCACATTGAGGATGACCATTTGCTATTGCTGGGATTGTTGGTGATGCCAGGAGTGTCTTCTCAACAGATGGATTGGGTTCTTTTTTCTTGTAACAGGCCTAGCTTGCATTGTTGTAAGTGATGTCTAAAGTCTTCAGGGTGTGCCTGTTATTATGATCCTACTTTAAGCTTTGGATACCAATAAAAAAAGGCAAAGTAAATTATAAACCAATTTGTCTTGATCTTTGCATTGAACCAGACACAAAGTCTGAATCCAACATTTGTAACCCAAGCATGGCGTTCAAAGAATTGGAAGTACTTTGGAAATCTCAATTTCGATTTGCAAATCCCAAATGAGAATTCAACTTGGGATCTTGAAAGTCTTTCCTTTCAGCTCCCACATTATTCTCACTTTGTATGCAAGTGTCTTTCACTTCATTTGGTTCATGCCACCTGAATATTTAATCCTAGTGTAACTTGCCTTGTCTTGCCAAGACTTCGATTGCAAACCCCAAGGCTGAAGTTATGACACGAAACATGAATTTGAGCTTTTAAATTATGTACTCAACATGCCCATTATTTGTTTCCGTTGAATTTCACTTTCATGTCTAAAAGTGGAATACATAAACATGATTAAAATCTATTTCAACAATGGATTTCAAATCATTTTTTCAATTATTTTCCCCCCTCCAAAAGCATACCTTGAAAACAAGGTGAGCAAACCTTCCTAACTCCTAGATGGAAAAGGTTGATAAAAGGGAAAATCTACCTTTCCATTTCCTCCTAATCATACCTTGAATTTGATTTATTTCTACTAACTTGCATAATTCTCAAAATAACATATTCCTACTAGAATGAACATGTAGCAAGAAGATAAAAATAGGTTACTACTACCTATTAACAAATTGCTAAGACAACTTCAAGAATAGAATGCCAAGCAAACATGAAACAAAAAGTCAAAATTCAAGTTCTATTCATCAAAAGGTTCCCCACTTGTAATCTTCTGATAACAAATTAAACAACCTCATCAGCAAAAATCAAAAGATGTATAATGCTTTTGGACACGGGACTGTGTTGCTTTTATAAGAATTAAAAGTTCTAAAGGGTGGTTGCAAGCTAAGATGGCTCATTTTTTATGAATACACCACTCCCTAAAAGTCTATATGGTAATGTTAAAATGGTAATATATTGTGATATCATTGCTTACATAAAAAATTACATGGTGGTTAATGAACTTAAAAGTCCATATGAAAAGAAATTATTTTAACCAAATTTTTAACATACATGTTAAAAGAAAAAAAATTAAAATCCACCAAAATTTGATTATGATATGAACTTAATATGGCCCTTTTTAGGTCATTCAAAAACTCATTACTATATATTTGGTACATATATGTGTTATATCTATAAGTTGACAATCTAAATCTAATCACAAATTTGGCATATTGTTGATTTTATAGCCTGTTAATAACATGTAAATACATAACATTCTACAAAAAACTATATTGTGACACAAAAAGTGAGTTACTCTACCTTGCAACCACCCAAAACTTAAATGTACCTAATCACTAGTTGCTATAATTAATATTATAACCAATATGTAGTTTTAACAAATAATTATCCAATAATTATTCAAATTATTTGTTCCTATTAATAATTTACCCACTCAATATTACCCTTATACCCCCTTTCTTTAAATTGGGTTACGTCCTTGAAATCTAGGCTCAAAGGCAAATAATAAATGCTAGAAAACTAAAATGCATTAGATTGAATCGATATAATAAAAAACCAATGCCTATTATGTTATTTATGAAATTAGTTAATTAAACTTCAAAAATTTGTTGACTTATGAAGGATTTGTTCAAGTTTCAATATTTGCTATATTAAAGCAAGTTCGATTCAAGTTTGGTCCAATTTTGATTTGAATAGGTTAAGTTAACGTTATGGGAATAAGATTTTTTTCAATTGTTGATTCAATACCCCCACAAATGTTGGATGGTAATTTTGTTTCATCTTGCATAGTTGGTGATGTCATGTTATAAATGCCATGAAGTGGTGACACAATTGATTAATTGGGCCATACGTTTACATTTGAATATGGAACACATATGTAATTAAACGTCAATCATGTGTTATGAAAACAATCTTCATATAGTAATATCACCATGGCCTTTTAGTTTGTTCAAATCTATGTGATGGTGTTGATGTGGATGCACCTAAATGATTCCCATAGAAGAATACATCAAACTTGAATTGATAATTCTACAATAATCCTTTTAAACACAAGATATATAAGATATTCATAATTAAGGGTTGAACTTACCATATATTCTAAAGCATTTCATTTAGCAAAGAGAACGTATGAAAAGCTTGACATCAATAATGCAATACCAACATAATCAACACATATGCCTACAATTGTGATTTTAATCGTATAAATAAACATTGGGTTTGCATTCTTGTTTTCCCATGTTGCAAGAAACTACTTAATTTTTTATTGTTATTGTTATTATTGGGATGATTTGTTTCTTTAATTCATCCATCTCTTATAAAACACTTACATTGTGGATATTCCGTGGAAATAGATAATTATGTAAACTTTCCTTTTGGTCTAGCTCCATGGGTTACAAGGGAATAATTTGAAGCAACAGATAAAATGTGATTTTATTGGGAACAATTTGGGGAACACATGAGAACTTGATGAACACAAATTGGGAGTTTCATTGGGTATGTTGAGTTGTCTCAATGGCTACATGAAATTTTTATTCTTAAAATTGTTCATCGCAATTTTTGGCTTGGTTTAACATTCCTTAAAAGCTTAGGTACCTATTGATCTAGCCACTGGGTTCTAATTATTGGTCCAAAGCTTGCATTTGTATTAAGAATTATGAACTTATTGGAAATGACTATTGTGATTATTTTCTTGCTATCTAAAAAAATGGGTGTATCAAAAGATTTTGAATGGGTTTTATTCATAAGTTTCCTATCATGACCAAATTAGTTATCAAACACATCAATTCCTTGGCTTCCTTTAGGAAACATATATTTTGAAAAATTGCTTTCTTTTGCTTTTGCAAGTATAATCATCATTAATAATGAAATATTTCAAACTCATAAAACACCACTTCTCCTATAGATTGCATGTTGAAAAAGTTTTGTTGATTGATGGTTTGATCATAAATTGATTTATTGACAACAATGTTTTTACTCCAAGTTATAGAGACATACTTGAATTTAAGAGAATGGGTGTTAGGGTTCAAAGTTGTTCAAGTTGAGAGAAAATTCACTTCTTTTGTTATCATATTGTAATTGAAGAATTCATAGCACTAAAACATCCTCAATTAGTTTCAAATTTGTTGTGAACTTCAAAAAATGTCAAAGAAGCAACATATCTAGTGTGGCTACATTACTTTCACATGAGGACTCATGTTCCAACTCATAACACTTCCAATGAGTTAGATGGTGGAATATGTTGAGAAAACAAGGAAGCTTCATTAGTCTTCCCAACATAAAAAACACCTAGTATAAGCAAAAGGATTGGAAAGTTTATGAATTGCCATTGTTATGGGAGAACAAATTACTATGCCCCTTTTATTGTTTAGGGGTGGTCTTGAAAATAGAAAGACCATGGAACCTATAGAATGGAATGAGGAGCAAAGGTTGAAGATGGAAGTCAATAATGCAATAGCCAAAACCATGAGAAGCCAAGTAAGGATTGTGAATATAAATTGGCACACCCTCACTTCAAGGATTTGTAGCAAGGAAACCATTGAATGCAATTGGCAACAATTTCTTAGTAGTGCAGAACATCTCAACATGAGTTAGGCAATCAAGCAAAAGTAGAAGCATATGTTGGTTGTGAAATTCCCTCCATGTTTCATCATCTTCATCCCACAACCTCTAGTTTATTAAAAAAAAACATGTTATTGGTTGTGCTTCGATAATGGATGACCACACTACTAATGCAAAAAGGGAATTTTTAATATTAGTTCTACTTAGAAGGAATTTTTATTGAATAATTTCTTTTTGGATTTTTTAATAATGTTTAAATTTTGATAATAGAATGTTTTGAATGAATTATATTTTAAATCCTCCTAGTGTGGATTATGTCATTGGTCCAAGTGTGAACACGACTATGTAGTTGTTTTAAGTGTGAACAAGACCATGACAATAGAACCTAATTATGAAAGATTTTTTTAATTTTTAAATTAATTTCCATTGACAAAAAGTACTCAAAATTCAATATCTCCCCCACATCTAGGTCTATAATTTATTAAATAACATCCCAAAAATCTCACTTGTCAAGTGTTGTCCAATGGTACTAATTACACAATATGATAGGGTACTTTTTAACATATGTGGAGTCCATACCAAGGCTAGAAATGGCCAAAGTTACACGATACAAATACATTGTAAGTAAGATTCATTGTATTGCAAACCATATGATAGGGCTAAACAAGTGTTGTTTTTGTTTTTAAACTTTAGTCAATAAGGCTTAACATATGGGAATCTTATGTTTAAAAGATGATTGTGTTTAGGTTATTAATTTCAATGAACATCTAACAATTTATAAAAAGAATATATAACTCAATCTACATTTCAATATTTTGATCATGATCAACATTTTTCAAAATTGTCCTTTTTTGTATCGATGTCATCACATCATATTCCATGTCAAAAAAATTCCTCAATGTGGGCATTCTACTAATCATTTTGAGTTCACATTCATGTATTTAGGGATTGTGATTGGGTATTTGAATTTTCTTTGACAAAATTGTTCAAATATTCAATAACTTTTGCATTGTAAGCCCAAACATTATAGAACTGCCTTGGTGCATCCCTATTCATTGATGGCTTTTCATTGGTATTTATAAGAGCACAATGGGGGCCACCATGGTTTGGGAGATCTCAACATGACAAACAAAACAAACAAACAACCTTTTTTAATACAAAAGAAATTGAAAAAATACCTCACTTAAACAACCCAACATTTTGTAGGTTTTGGATTAGTATTATGTGAGCTCAACACATGTATGTACTTCTTGCAAACTTATGTGGTTAAGAAAATTTAACTAAATTTAATGTTATAATATCTTCAACAAAATTGTGATGAAAATAAATTTTAATAAAAGAAAAAGATCATAATGGGTCCAATTTCTCTGAGGTGTACCAAAATTCTACCATAGAATCACCCTTTATTGTACTCCTTTATTTAGTCTTGTTTTACTGCACCTAAGACATGAAATGAATGATATTGATGGAATTTATAATTGTGATAGTTTAAAATATTGTATTGTAAAATATTTGACACTTTGTAATTCATTAATATTGGCAAGGATCAAAATATAAGGAAAAATGGACTTCGTTAAAAACTAAATACAACTTAAAGGATTTTCACCTTAATACATTCAACCATCACACTAGGAGAAAAACCATACATTTGCAACTACGATTTCATATTATTTTTAACTACGATTTTAGTTGGAAACAACACTTATAATTGCAAAATAGCTTTTGGAATTACAAAATGTTTTTTGCAACTACTTACTAAAAAAGTTGATAATAACAAGTTGTAAACAACATCCACGTTTCAATTTGTGGGCAAAGACAAATTTAGTCCAAAAAACATTATTTTAATCAACAAATGTTTTCAACTACAAAATGTTATCTAGACCTTTAGGACTCCACATTACCAAATTAATGAATGAACTTCATCCACCTTCATGTCATGTTGCTAGGAAACATGCAAATGAATTTTTCAACTATGTTATCATATTTGGAAGTGATTGTAACCAATAATTTGGTGACATCACAAGAAGAAAAGTGGAAATTTGTGATTGGTCCTTGCAACTAGTTTTTAATTGCAAGCAACATTTACAAATAAAATCCTATTAGTTGCATACGGCATTAATTGTAAATGACAATGAAATTTGGATGAAAGAAAAAGTCAATGAAATACACCTTCATCCTTTGATATATGTGTGGATGGTTTTAGATTGTGACACATGGCACAATCAAAATGTGCCACATGGCATATTAATTAATTTGTCCAAAATCAATTTAAGTAGTTAAGTATGTAAGTACTTAAGTTGAATTGAATAGGTGGGTAGGAAGGATTTACCTACCTATTCATTTAGACTATACACCTACCTACCTACCTACCTACCTTCCTACCTAGGCTAAACATCTATTTATGTAGGTAGATAGGTCAATAGCTAAGTTAGTAGGTTGGGTAGGGAGGTAGGGTAGCTAAAAGGTGAGTATATAACCTTTTTTGGGGGTTAAGCCTTTTTAATTGGCTCATTTCATATGGCCCATGTTTTTTGATATGAAAATGGAAGAAAAAAGACTTTCGTTATATACTTTTCAAAATGAGAATCAACCACAAAACTTATGGTATAAATTTTGGAGTTGGAATATAGTTGCAAACTATGTTATGATTAGAAAGTTTAGTTGTAAATTACATACAACTAGAAAACATATTCCATATTTTTTATCCTTATTTTAAATTTTAATTACATAATTAAGTGGGTAAGTGACAAACTAATAAGTTACTTAATTAACTAATGAAAAAACTAGCTATTCATTAATTAAATACCTAATTAAATAGTTACCCAATCAATCAAAATATTACCAGTTATATATATATATATATATATAATTAAAATTAAAATCTACTATTCAACTAATAAGTATCAAATATTCATCATGAATATTGAAAATAATTATATAAATGTTACTTATTAAAATAATAATGATAAAAAATGAATAATGATTTTTTTATGTACTAGTAATATTATCAATTTATCTACAAGCTAGCTAAGACTATCTAAATTATTATTATTCACATTATGATTTTGTTTGTTATAACTATTTTTGAACTACTATCATAAATATTTAATAATATTAAAAATAATAATATGGATATATATTAATTAATATTAATTTCTGCAATTACAGATGATAATTGATTAATTTCCTTACTAACTATTACAATATTTTAATACTCCACTCAAAAATAAAATAAAATACCACAATCAACATAATGTTTAAATTAAAAAATAAAAATTAGCACAATATATAATATTAACTAAAAAAGTAATTATAAATAATAGAAATTGGTAGGAATTACACTAATTGTTCTAATTTCAGTAAAAAATATTTAAAACATTTATGATGCAGTCATAAATATAAGAAATGAATACGTTAATTTACTGTGCTATAATCACTGGAAATAAATAATTTATGTTAATTACTCTTATGATAGTAAACTTACCATAAAATTTTAAAGTCAGATTAAAAATTCTCAATCATGAATAATTAAGTTCAATCATAAATTATGGAACTATTGTACTTAATGTATAACTAAATTAATTACAGTTATTTTACAATAATTACATTAATTAATTACTTATTATGGTAAAATTATTCATTATTACTGTAAAAATCAATGTAAATAGGTCAATATAAACAATAGATACCAAAATTACATTGATTTCTTTAATCATTTTAAGATATTATTTTTAGAATTAAAGTTTTTAATCACAAGTCATAAGTTCTAAACCATGGATATCAAGTTAACTTATAAATTTTATACTTAGTATGTAATTACTCTAATTAATATATAATTTCTCTTATTAAAATAGTAAATTTTTACTGCAACTCAAAATATTAAATATTGGTGTAAACTTTTAGGTTATAATACTTTTTAATTAATTTTCTATATGCGTCTAAGAAATAATTTTATTTCAATTACTCTAATTAAAATATAATTATTGCTGGCATTATATATATAAATTTTAAATATATGAATGGAGACTTTAATTTATTGTAATATTATCCTGGATTTATATTATTTATTTTAATTATTTTAATTCCATTAAAATTAATATAAACGTTTTTTAAAAAGTTTATAAACTAAGAATTATAAGTTATAACTTATGAATAATTAAGTTAATGTATAAATGATGCCAATTCTATAATGAATGTATTAATAAAATAATTAAAATGACTTTAGAGTAATAAACTTAAATTACTGAAAAATAATAATAATTAGTGCAATTTTTTTGTTATAATAATTATTTTATTTTAAATAACCGATTTTAAATAATAAATAAATTAACTTATTGTAATTGAATTATTTTAATTATGGTAATTACACCAAATAATGTAGTTACAATACAAATATCATGAATATTTTAAATATTAAATTAAAATTAAAAATAATTTTGAATACTAATTTTGATTATAAATTTATAGTTACTACAATAAATGCCTAAATATTATAATTATAGTATTTTAAAATTATTTTATGTTAATTATTATAATTAAATTTATTGTAATTATTGGAATCTTTTTTATGACAAGGAAATAATAATAAAATATTTTTAAAATACAACCATTATACATAAACTATCATATACACACGTACATTTTAGTATTCACCCATATATTGATTAGTCAAATACATTTAATACACCATTATAAACTCATACACCTTAGAATACACATAATACAATTTGAATACACATAGGGTTACAATTCATTTGACCACATTTTCGACTAATGGGACATAGATGGGTGTTCTTGGATGAAAACCATGTTAAAATTTATGCAAATGGAAAAATGAAAAAAACATTAGTTGCAAGTTAGTTGCAAGCATAATCAAATGCCAAAAATAGTTGGAGAAATAACCAACAATAGTTGCAAATGACAAATAGTTGCAAGTAGTTGTAAATTGATTGGTTGCAAAAACATAGTTTTCTTCTAATGCATGTGGTTGAATGACATTTGAATCCATTATCAATGACCTAATGGAGCTTTGACATGTGTCATATATACAATGTTGGTCTACCATTAACTTTAAATAAATGGTGCATGATGTGTATCTTGTGTGATTTACAAATTTATTGACATACTTTAAATTTGAATATTACATGAATTAAGTTATGCCACGTGGTGTTTAATGGGTGCATGGATGTGTCATGTGTGTCAAAGTTGTTGAATAATCGCAAGATAGTTGGCTTGTAGTTATAACATAATTGACATTTAATTATAAAATAGTTGAGATTTAGTTATAAGATAGGTGATTGCATGTATTTATAATAGTTGACATGTAGTCATCACAACTTTTTAACATGGTCGGACAAGAGAATTTTGAAATATTCATAATGGGCTACTAGTTAAACTTAGTCACAATACATTCTACAATTGTGACAAAACTAATAAAACACATTTTTAATGAACATCTTAGTACAAATGGCACTTGAGCCATGTAAAAATTTAGACACAATTGTGTAAATCAAATCAATAAGGTGTGGAAAAAAACTCATTTGGTCAACATCACATATACAAATAAAATATAAATGGATATAAAATTCACACACAATTGTAACAAACCCAATTGGCAATTTGCTTTAGATGCAATGAAGTTAGATGTGTCCTCTTTTTTCCTTGTCATTTGTGATCACTTACACATGTCAATGAAGAATAAGAAACCTTAGAGAATAGTTAAAAAAAGATTTTGGAAAAGTTTTTAAAAAGGAAGAAATTTGAGCAAGGAAGGAACTAAAATGAGAAAACGAAAGACTAATTTGTTATTTCAATTTTTAATTGTCATAAGGTGGGTGCAAATTGATCCAAGGTCACATTGTTTTAATTGAGATGTTGACTAATTTACAATTATGCAAGTTCACACAATTTTGGTTCATTATTTAAAATCAACAAATGTAATTCAAAATTGAATTTCTCACCTACACATTGTTGCCAATGCTATATTGATGGCTATATTGTACCTTCCTACCTTTAACCTATAGCCATCCATATTGTGAAAGCCAAAACAATTGTTATGCTTGGTTTGGTTAATATTACTATGATTGTGCCCTAATTACCTAGGCAATTTACATGCCTAGTTAGCATAATTAAATAGGTTGTATAAACTAGGTAGGTAGGTTGCACATTATCGAGGTCGGTAAGTATTAAAATAGGTTGTAGGTTATGTAGTCTTAGATTTTATTTTCATGTTCTTTCACAACATGTTTTATGGGTTGCAACCTAGTTAAGATAAACCAAATCACATTCTTCACAAAGTTGGAACAAAGTTGCAATAAAGTTATGAAAATCACATGACAAAGTTAATTTAAAGTTGGAAACATACCCAACTTTTCATCTATATAGTTCATCCATGTAGTTTTGTTTTTTTTCATCCATCCATATACTTATGGATGGGTGATTTTGTGCTATAACCATGTCATCACATATGGATGTCATGGACTATGGTAGCAACATGATGTGGAATGATGTCATTTCCTAGTTGATCTTTTGATTATAGGTCAATTGGAAAGTTTTTTGGAATAAAGAATATTTTGGAGGTGACCTTCATTTGATGGTCAATGTTGTACATTTACAAAATTCATAGATGGTTTGACTTATTTGGTAACCACAAAGATCCAAATGGAATTGATGTATATATATAAATATAAAGTTGTAACATAATTGAAAATAACATGAAATTGAAAACTTATTAGTAGAAAAGGCCATTTTCTCCGAGTGTTATGGCCTAAACATATGGGAAATAAATAGCATGTGAGTGTAAGCAAGATGAAATGAACAATTGGATTATTTTATCAAAGCTAGATGCAATTGAATATAATGTAATAAGAAAACTTATTATAAAATTATGGAACATTGAATGTTTTTAATTGAAAGATCAAAGATAAGATACATCTTCACTAATTAAAAAAAAACTAACTTGAAAAATATTTTGCATGTTTTCAATAGTTTTTGTGTAGGTTTTATAAAATATATTATACTTGCAAACTTTATTTTTATGATGTGAACTTTTGTTTCAAATAGGTGTTGAGTGTGTTCTAACAAAGAGGAAATAAAATTTGTTTTTGATGATGCCCTTAAATATATGATGATTTTCATATTTTAACTTAGCACATGTCTATTCCAATGAGATTTCAAATGTAATAGTACCTTTGAACACATATTAACCAATTAGTTTCAAATGTATAATTTATTTATTTTTAAGGTTAATTTTTTTTACTTTTTGAAAATAGATTCTTATAAACTTAATAGAGAGCATGGATAGAATTTGGCATACACTTACATCCAATTAGATTTTATTTTATTATAAATATACAAATCATTTAAGTGGAGACCTTATAAAGATGTTATTTGGTGTGTGTATTTTATTTTGCTTTCACCCATTGAAAGATGAGACATTATTGATGATAATGATTGTATATATACATCAAAGCACACACACACATGACACATTATCAAGTGTTAAATAATGATTGAAATAACTATTGCTAAATTTTGAGGAAGTAAAGTTGCAATCCCCTTTCCAAAATACTACTACCAATATTTTATAAGTTCTTATACTCAAAAATACATAAATATCTGAAATAGTTGAAATTGAAGTGTCCAAACCCTATTTGTTTTAGCAATTAATGTTGTTAAGTGTGGTATGCTCAACAATAGACAAACAGAAATGTCTTGAAAAAAGTCGTAATGCATTTCAAACATCATGGCCTAAGTGCATGGAGATGGAATTGCCCCAAAAAATGTGATTGGAGCTATCAATTGACCCACCAGAGGAAACATGAACATTGATGATAAATGAACACAAAAATAAATAAATAAATAAATAATCATATTGTGAATTCTACCATTCCAGAACATGATACTTGGCACTGTTTTTAATTAGTTTTTGAGGTTTGCAAAACTTACAAAAATGTTTCATATTTTCCAATAACATCCTTAGTAGAGTAGAGAGGCTGGTCATAATACACTTAAGGTAGGGTTTCTTGCCATTGCAGAAGGGCCCATTGTTTAGGGTGTCCAAAAAGTAGATGGAGCTCTCCTCTTTGTGCATTTATCACACTAAAAATCAGCAAAAATGGACTAGAGGCAAGAAAGTTACAACCCCCTGAAGTAGGGGGGGTCATTTTTATAGAATTTTTTTGATCAAACAGCTCATAGCCTATTTTTGAACCCTTCAAAAAATCCTTAAATATTACTCTTTGTCTTTAGAGTTACAAGACAATTTGTAAAGCTTAAGATGGCGATTTTAGAACAGTTTAAATCACTTAATTTGAACAAAGAAAAATGAGAAAGTTATGCACTAATGAAGTAGGAGGGGTCAAAGTGAAAAAAACACCTTTTACAATTTGAAAAAGTTTATTTATTGCCTTTTTTTGGCTATTCATTTGGCTTTGCATCTCAAAGATGATTTGTAGAGCTTGAGAAGGCGATCCTATAACATTTTAAATCAGTCAAAATGGAGAAGAATTGAGAAAGATTTACCAAAGTGTTTGGTGATAAGCTAGTGTTCGATGATAGGCCAATTTACCCTACCTACTTAGAATCTTGCAACAAAAGTGTCCTTTGGCAACATCATCACAAAATCTTCTTGTTAAAACCAATTAATAATACAAAACATGAATCACCTTTAAAAGATCATACAAAGGTGATTATGTTCAAATGAATCACCAAGTATGATTAAAACCCTTCAGAAGATAATGTTCAAATTCCAAAAAATATAAGTGCATATAGATTTCTAAAGGAAAGCTTTAGATGTTTTAGTCAACAAGCAGCTCATCACATAATGGCCTCACCCAAGTTCAAACAAAATCACAAGAATTGATTGGGAACCGTGTAATGTGGCAAGCAATTTGAATGCAAGATGAATTTGACCTTGGTCCCATGTAGTGGATGGAAACTCCCAAGTACGAGCATTCATGTCAAGAAGGCAACAAATTAAGAACAAGGTTTCATTCCAAAGTTGTTTGGAACTTAGGTTACCAAGCTTAATTGATTGAGGTTAATTTAATGACTGAATCTTACACATTCCTTGCATTATGCAAGCAATACCCATAGTTTTTCAAAAAACTTGCTTCATGCTATTGGAGATGTGGGTTTAGGTGCTAGGTTACTTAATTTCTCCTCTTAGGGTTCCCCAATGTGTGTTTTGAGCTTTCGGGTATTGTCTTTTGTTTGGATTTTGATTTTTTTTTTTTCCTTATCTTGTTCTCTTGCCAAATGTTTTTCCTTTATTTATTTGTCTTAAGGGATGACTTGACCAATTTTTTGTGTAGAGAATATTTGAAACCCTAAATGGTCATAGCCCTAATTTTCTTTTCATTTTTCCTTTCATTCTGTATTTGGTACATCATAGTATTGATTGTTTTGCAACTTGCAAGCATGAGTAGGGGGAAAGGAACTACTAAGGCATCATCATGTATAAAATAATAAAGCTCGTCCACTTGCAAACTACATCACTTATGGCCTAACGACTTTGTCTTCTTCTTCTTATTGCTTTTTCACTTGAAAGAGGAAGGAAGAAAAAAGGGACCTGACCTAACTGACTCTTAGGCAATCAACAACTCTTACACACAAAATATAAAAGGAAAAAGTCAATCTGAAGGCGCTTCATTATACAACAACAAGGTAGCACAAAACCCCCTTTTTTTCTGGGCAAAGAGATCAATCATCTTTCACACCACATGCACCATGTCATTCTTGTGTCATGTGTGAGTTCTTGGTTCTTTTCTGGGTTCAGAAATTGCACGGTGAAGCTCAAGCCCGGCCCAAATTCCTTCAATCTATGTCCCCACAATTCATGGCCTTTGCCATTATCCTCAACCAAAAATGCCGAGGATTTTCTACAAATTTTTGGTGTTCCCATGATGTTCCATATGGTCCCCAACATGTTCTCACCAAGTTCCAAATGGTTATTTATTATGTTCCCAATTTGATTTCCCAAAGTTTCCAACAGGTTCCCAATGAGTTCCTAATAGCACCACACTTGATCCCACCATTTCCTTTGCCCGAAGTTCTACTATAGTCTTGTAGTCTATATAAGTAACCCCAAAGGAATGACTATAATTATCTGATTTTGGGAGTGCCAAAAGGTTGATGACATTTTTCTGTGATTGGCCAATCAATGATGCCCATCATTATTTATTTATTTATTTATTTTTGAACTTTGGGGGATCCCCACAATATAATTAAGGTGATTTTACAGCTTCCATTTCTTTGTTTGCCATCTCTTTTGAAACAAGGAGATCAAATTTGTGGGACAGAGTAGAAGTTTGATTCGTATTAATTAGTTCATGGGTGCCACTCACAACTTTTTTTTTTTGGGTGTTTCAAAGGAACCATAATTGTTTGGGCCCATCATCAATTTCTTTTTGGGAACATTGGGCACTCACCAATAGAAGCACCTCTTTGAACCCTTAGTTGCAAAATAGAAACAAATGTGCTCCCATATGGCCCACGGTTTCAGTTTATATACATAAGAGTTCAACAGTGGGCAAACCATAGGGGACAAATCCGAGGTGCTATTGGGAAAGTAATGGGGAACAATGTGGGAACTTGGGGAACCCCATGTGAATCACATGGGAACACATTGGGAGAAAAACAAAAAAATTATTCCCAAAAACTGGACCCATCCTAAGTGAATGCTGAGCCTTCGGATTGGCTGCATGAAACTTTTATTTTCACAACCGTTTGTCACCATTTTTGGCCCGGGCTAATGGCAAGGGGCACAAAATGGGCGACATAGTGTGTGTAATGGTTCTCTTCCATTCCCCCTTTGGGCAAAGCAAGTTCAAAATGAAAATACCGAAATGTTCCATGAAGTTCTAAAAGAAATGAACTCACATTGCCTTGGAAGAGTGCTGGTGAACATTCCTCAAAATGTGGGACCTTATGAACTTTGCATTGCTCTCCTGACGTCCTGACCCCTTTCCCTCCCTAATGGGGGGAGCCAATACAATTGAGACCTAATTGGAATCCGTGGGACCTATTGTCGATTCTAATAATTAGTTAAGGGGTGTACCCAAAGTTTTTTTTGTTTTTGGCCATCTTTGAAGGAGCTACTTTGATTGGCCCATCACCAATCTTTTTTTAACTCTGAGCATTCCCCTAAAATAGAAACACAAAGCCTCCTTTTGGCCCCTGGCCCCTCTTTATGATATATATATATATCCTAAAATTGTTTGTGGCCATTTTCAGCCTTTGCTATACCTGTGCCTAATATGTGGGTACCTGTTACTTAACTAGAGGATTTGTCATGGGGGATATATATTTTTTTGTCTTGCCTTGCTTTAGGCTCCTCTTGAAATGCCCTCACCATGGGGCTTTTCTCATTGTAAAGCATGAAGCAAACATTAGCATGAACCCTAAACAAAGCACTCCTAAAAAATTCCTAAATATATTTGGAAAATACAGTGTATATGCAGGTCATGTTGTAGAGCGTAAAAATTCATGGGGCATTTCAAAAAATGAAATGTTTGTAGGAGTGAGCATTTCGTTTTTTGAAATGTCCCCTATCATTTTTTTGAACTTCGTTTTTCTTTTTTTCGGGGTTTTTTGCAATGGTGCTTTATGAGCCAACTTGTCACATATCTTCACCCTCTACTAACTTCCATAATTTTCGAGCAAAGTTGCAACAACAATTTTACAATCTGAAACTTACATAAACATGCCAAGGACAAGCTTAATTCATGATCCTTGGCTGGTTTGAATGTCACGTTTTAACAAACCCACCATTATTATTATTTGGTTAGCTTCACTATCACAATCCAAAATCAACACAAACAAACACCCATCATACACAAACATCACAAGGACAAGCTTACTCCCATCATATAATTCACAATCCTTGGCTGAGTTGAATGTCACATTTTAACAAACCCACCATTATTTTTCAGTTCACTTGGCTATCATAGACATCAACCCCCACATCTTCTTTACCGTAACATAGGGGCCACATCTCACATAGCATCTTGTTGTTGTTGTTGTTGTAGTATTTTCTTTCCTCTTCTTGATTTAAAAAAAAAATTGAGTGTCATATGGTGGAATGTAGCAGATCCTATTCCTAAGAAGGCCATGACTCTTAGCTGTGTCCCAAGTCTGGGTGGATGAATGGGGGGAGAGGGGGGGGGGGGGGGGGGGAAAATGTGGGCCAAGTTGGCCATGGAGCATCCAAATGATTGAGAAAACCAAAAGCCAAAAAACAGGGAAATGAGAAGGAATATGTACACTGCTGGAATGGTCTGCAACTAACTACATGTTTTGGCCGTGTGCCAAGTGCAGCCTTTTGCAAGCTTTTGTGTTGTCAAAGAAAGTGTGGAAATGGAGTGGCACGCAATTCTTGTGCTTAGGGCAGCTCCATCCCCCACACCTGCAAACACCCCTTTTCATTAAATCTTGCGTAAAGCACCATAGCATAAGTTAATTACAAGGGAGGCACAAATACAAAAATTGGCGAAAACCGGGGAGCTTCTTGCTTGAGGTTACTCCATCATTGGAGAGCAAGTATTTCCATACCCTTTAATCTGCTGGAACATATTATGTGTCCCCAATTTTGCAAAATGAAACAACAAAAATTATCGTAAAAAGATCTCATTTATGTTCAAGATTCACAATTTAGAAAACCTGCCAAAGAAGCTCCCCCTAAATTTCAGTATATATTCTTGGAAACATTTTAGATTTTACTACCGTTTGCCATTATAACTCATATTTTCATTCTAGCGTTTTATTATTAACAATTTTGTTAATATTTCCTATAGGATATATTTCACGCTGTCATCATGTTTGCAATGCCAATTATAGAATTAGTTGGTATCCTCCATTTGCCAATGTGCCATACTTAGTCTCATATGTATAACCATTTATTCCATGGATAGGGTAAAATGCTGGAGATTTACCTTACTCTTATATGAATTGATAATTTTGCAAAGCCCAATATACCCTTGTGCATACCTGGGTCAAATCTTTAAAAAAAACTTATATACCTTTCGAAGGCTGGTGGTATATATGAAGGCTTTTATTTATCCCTACCGCAATTGGATATATTGAAATTGATTTACTTCCCCCCACAACACTTGTTCAAATGCTTCAAACTGGATATTATCTTTTCTCTTCATCTTTTGAGAATCAATTCATTCATCTGGTTTGTCTTTCACAAGAGAAGCATTTCACTTCACCATAGTGAAACAATATTGAGATTGGGTTCTCATCCAGATCTTCTCATCCAGATTTGCTGGATGTGTGTATGAGATATGGAATAATTCTTTTGGCTGGCAGTCTGCCAAATTTCTTCTTTTTTTTTTGGTTATGAGTTAGTTGCCAGACTGAAACCAAAGTCTGCCATTTTTGGCAGTTGGCAAAAAATGTACACTAGCTTTTTGGCTACTATCAAATTTGCTGGAAAAGAATTTTAAATTTGATTTTCACATCCTTTTTTAGAAATGAATATTTTGTTGCAGGGGGGAAAGTTACTTTCCATTGAAAACACTTTTTTTCTCATAAGAGAAGACTATTTTTATTTTTATTTTTAAAAATAATTTATTATCATCATTATTATTATTATTTTGGGGTTGCTAAGTTTTTCCTGATAACAAAGACAGATGGGAATTGCAGGTTTTTTTGGGAAAATTGTCGAAATATACTAGGAAATTTCTTTATGAAGTTTGGACTTGTTATCCCTTGTGGTTCATGTGTTTAGTTCCAACATTGGCCTACCGACTTAAAATTTAAATCCTTTTTAGGGGCTCACCCCCAATCGGTGATTTTTCCCTGGCAAATTTTTTGCTATGTATTGATATTTTGGAGAAAATATTGGGGAATTTTTTTCTAAGTGTAAAAAGTGTTATTTCAGCAAAAAAGAATTGCTACTTTTGCAAAATCAAAAAATTTGAAAAAAAACAGAACATTGTGCTCAACAGCTCTACCATCTCAATTTGTCTTTCCTTTCAAACTCACTTTGTACTTTTGAATATGGGAAATCCCTTTTGTTGGAGAGCAATGTTTAGGACATTTGGAAAAGTGGAGATTTCACAACATTCAAAAGCCAAAAATCCCTGGCACAACTTTTGCCATATATTTGCATGGGATTGGGACTCACAATGAATAACGTTCATAGAGGAATCAAGAGAATAATTAAATTAGTGGCTATGAGTTTATGGCAATTGGTTGTGAGTGAAGTCATTCTAGATTCATCAAGTTCACAAACTATAGCTAGGAGGCAGGTGTGAAGAAAACATTGTCAACTAACCTGAGTTAACAAAATGTTTTCCCATGGTTATTGTTGGTGTGATTTGAGTTGCCAAAATGTTAACTAACTTTTATGCGAGTGCTAACTAACATAAGTAATTTTTTTAAATCTAAAATTTAATCTACTTAACACAATGAGACTTAACACCAGGTCTGCAGCTTAAGTAATGTATTTTTCCATTTATAATAAAAAAATCCTATAAATTAAGTCAGAAATTAAGAAAGTGGGTCACATAGGCCCCCCAAGGGTGATCCCTCATTGTGGAAAAATCACAACATGGTGAAAACATTAACCTCATATGCATAATAAATCTATGCCACAAATGATTAATTAACTAAAATATGCTAGCCATGATAAGCATAATCAACAAGGTGTGTTGGAATTAATTATAATAAACCCCAACATATATATTTTTGCACTCCTTTTCCTCCCATAATAATTAATTGTGAGTGTGGAATCTGATCAATTGTTCCTCAAAATCTCAAAGTGGATTTCAAAAACATATTCATTAGGGTTCCACAATGTCCAAACATTTTGGCATTAGGAAAATCATATCACAGGTCACTCTAATGGGTTTTTGATCCAAAGCACGTAAATAGCTTTTAATTGATCCGTGTTTCTCACTTGTTCTCTCTCTCTCTCTTGGAGGTCACTCTAATGGGCTTTTGATCCAAAGTATGTAAATAGCTTTTAATTCGTCCGTGTCTCTCGCTTGCTTGCTATCTCTCTCTTGGAGGCCCCATCATCGAATACATGCCCTGGAATCAAGTCGAATGTCTTTGGTAGCAAAGAAACACCAACCCTAAGGTGCCATCCCCAACCCCTTATGCTTGTGGGTGACAGCCTAGCCCCAAACAAGTGTATATTGGTTGGACACACCAAGACACAAGCACCTGAACAACATCATTTACCCCCCCCTTACCTAATGTGTGAAACCTCCCATGATGAGAAGAAGAATGAAAACAAAATGAACTTGATTTTTTAACGTTGAGAAAAGGGAATGAGGCCAACAAACAAGAGACAAGTCCTCAAAAACAAATTTTGAAAACATATCATGATGCTTGCAATTGACACCTGACATTGGTAGCAAATATATCAACAAAGAAAAATGACATGATGATCACCACCCAATAGAACATACCTAATTCTGAACACGAGAAACGCGCATATTTTCCATCTCTCTCTCTCTCTTTCTACCCCATCCAACCCCACCATTCTCGAAGAATAGAAACAGGAGGATAAGTTAGTCATACGAAGTGATCATTGCCTTAAAATATGAAGAAAAATGAATATATATTTAGAAAATACATATTTTTAAAAATTATTGAAATGTAATGATCATAGCCCCAATCAATGTCTGTTTTTTTGGGAGGAAATTTTGCAACTTGGTGATTTTTTTTTCAGAAAGTCTAAATAAATAAATAAATAAATAAAATTGTGATTTTTTTGGGGGAAATTTTGCAATTTATTGAATTAAAAATAATCAAATTAGCCACATTTAGGTTGTCACTTGTAACAGCACTTTTGTAAAAATGTTAGCACACACCTAGCATAGTTGCAATTTAATGCTGGGGATCCTTGCCAATTGACCTTCTTCAGGAATTTGGGAAAAAAATAACCTCAACCCCAATTTTTAATACAATAAATGAAATAACTTCGTAATTATACATAGTGATCATTATACTAAAATTCACATACAATAGTTTACTCATAATGTGGTGATGATGATCATTGTCATAGAATTGGATGAATGTAGAGTCATCCATATTGATTGCTACAAACAATTAGTCAAATTGTTGGGATGAATGTAGTAGGGCCATCCATATTGATTGCTATGAACAATTTCTCAAATTTGTTGAAGAACAAACTCATGCGGAATGACATAGGAATTGTGTCACTTTGGCTTGTGATGATGCAAATTGGTTTTCTACAAAGCCGCCCACCCGAGTGAAAAACCTTGCATAATGTAGGGCACTCACAATATGGTACGGGTGGTGGTGGAAGACCCGGACTCCTCTAACTTATATTGAAAAAAATGCATGTGAGTGGAGGGTGGGGTGGGGAAAGGGCCGTATATAGTTGAACGGAATAAACAGGTTGTTGAAAGGCAATGGAAAATTCAGTGTCTTTTTAAGCATATTGGGCCAAATGTTTTCTACTACGTACATCAAGTGGAATGGATGAGTACCAGTTCCAAATGCAATGATTCGTGTTGGCAGATATGAACTGAAAACCCTCAAGATTTTGGGTATTTGAGTCGGTTTGTTCGGTCTCCCCATCCAAAAAAATGGAATTGTTTTTTTGGGCTGCCCTCTCTTTCTGCAGTGGTTTTTCTGACTGAGTCGACCCGGTCAAATGGGATACCTAACCACAGTTAGCCACATAAGTAAATTGGACCAACAGGTAGGAATAAAAGAGCTTGACTACCTCAACATAACATTTCCAGGTTTTGCTGGAAAAGAATTTGCCAAGGCATTTACTTTTTCATATCGCACATGTAGTAATTTCCTAAGCATAATATTATAATTATAATTATAATAATAATATAGCCATAGGAACACACAAAAGGCAATGGGAGAAATTTCCTTGTGTATGTTTGGAAGGCACCTTATGTCCATGAATATCCCTCCCAAAAATGAGGAGGCGTATTACACCTACTTGTTAAGAGTCTAGGAGGGATCTTATGCCTATGATAAAGGCCTAAGATTACTCATACACTTAAGGAGTAAGGGTAAGAATTAAGAACCTTTTGACTTCTTTGCCTTGTGATCCATGCACATTTAGCTCATGAAAACGTTTGTCTTGTGTTTTATGATGGGTAACACCCATGAATGGCATACATACCCATTTACCACCTTGTCCTAGGTCCCTTATTTATGAGAATGCCTTCACCGTGGGGCTTTACCCATAATAGAGATATCCATAAAGTCCATGAAATTGGGGGTGTAGACCTTGTGTTCAACCAAAAGATTGAATGACATGCACAACACGAGATGAATGTGGTAAAAGGGGGAAAAACTCACATGGAGATTAAAAAATGCATTGATTTTGGTAAAATTTGAATTCCACTTTAAGTTTTCAATTTTTTATTTTGGTGAGATTTGAGTTCCACCTTAAGTTTTTAATTTTTGTATGTCTAGGGTTTATGAGAAAAACATGTATTAGCGTGTGACAAAAGTCGAAGTGAATGAAAAAAGAAGTCTATGCGGTTTTGTGAGAAGAACATTTCTTAATGTTTGACAAAGGTTGAAGTGAGCGAGAAAAGAAGTCTTTGTGGTTTTGTGAGAAGAATGTGTCTATGTGTCTAACAAAGTTTAAAATGAGCAAGGAAAGAAGTCTATGTGGTTTTGTGAGAAGAACAACTCCCAGTGTGTGACAAAGGCTAAAGTGAACAAGGATAGAAGTTTGTGCAGTTTTGTGATCAAAACATTTTTTGGTATGTGATAGACGTTGAAGCAAGCAAGAAGGTTTCAAAAGTGTGCAAGTTCTTGAAGCATAGGTTAAATAGTTTTGAAAGCTTCATTTTGTAAGCATAGATGTAGTTGGAGGGGTTCGTAAAGTTTGCAAGCTTGCTCTTGGAAGCATGGAGGGAATTGGAGGCATTCAACAATTTTCAAAGCTCGAAAAAAGAAGTGTGGAGGTAGCTAAAAAAGTTCAATAACTTTGGAAGCTCAAAGAAGCAAGCTTGGATGTGCATCAATTTGGAAGCTTGGAATATGTTCGATTGCATTTTGGAGCTACAATTTGGCTTTCTTGTAAGTAGCCAATAGGGAGTGTTTTTTCAAAGTGGTGAAGTGCATGCTTTTAAGGTGAGGATTATAAGCTTTTTGAAATAATGGGTGTTGTAAGCAAAGCTCTTGAAGACATTGATGTGTTTTATGATCATTAAGAGGAATTTTATGTTTGGGAGGTTATTTTTTGTGTGTGTGGTCTTTTTCCACACTTTGTTGTTTTTCTTCTACCTTTTGGTGTAAGCTTCCAAATATGTTTAATCCCTAGCTACCAATTAGTTAGTTGAATCTTTCAACAAAATTCCCTCACACCAACCTTTATAGATAGAATTTGAGTTTAATGCATACAAACCCACATGTGGCCCAATTTTAAACCAAAAATGTGCATTCAATTTGAATGTAACTTGTTGTCACCTCCCATGGATTCTCTTGTGATTTCACACATCTTTCCACACCTTCCAATGACCCCTTCCATGTTTTGGTGCATGTGACAAATAAACAAGACATGGTTTACAATTGTTGCAAAAATTACCTCTCGCAATGCATTTGAGATGGTGAAAGTAAACCATAGACCTTACCTTCTTTTTACTGATAAAATTGGTTGTTCAAGGATATGTCTTCAAGTTGTTTTGAGCATGAACTAGAATGCATGAAGGTGTGTTTGGACACTTTTTACCTAAACCTCAACTTATGTGATTCAAATTTAAAGTTTTCATATTATGCGTTTAGTGGGTTACAACTTACAACTCCCTTGATAAAAACATATTATAAATGATCTATCTATGGCAAGATCAAGGATTTTGAATTTTGTAAAATGTGAAGCCTTTTCCAATTTCATGTTATGAATGTTTAATAAAATTGAATCTTTATTCTTTACTTTTCAAATAGTTTTACAACTCTAGAGCATTTTTTCCTTTCAAATTGACAATCTTGAACATCCAAAACCAATTTTTTCTCTTTGAAATGTGATATGCCCTTTTCAATTACACCAAAATCCATTACATGCATCAAAATTTCCAAGTTATGATATCTTATGGAAGAATGTTAATGGATTTCTTCATTTCAAAATTGACTTAATTTTTATAAACATATCCAAGTTATAAATATGGTTTGTAAGACTGTAAAATTTTCTTTTAAATCCATTATCTTTCTTGGTAGATTTTGGTATGGTGAGTATGGTAGATTTAAATCTTTTTGTGGAGTTGCAAGCAAGTGATTGCCATTCACCTACACAAAAACATGTTTTAGCCACAACACACCAAAAGGCAAAAGTGTCATACAAAAAAAAACCCATTGACCGCTTGTGGAGTATGTACAACTAAATATGTTGGCAATTGCGTATTAACCTTACTTTTGGGCAATATAGTAAAGGTAGGAAATAGTGACATAATTAAATCCCAATGCAATATGGAAAAGTGTATATGCTACATATAAATGTTTTTAATATCTAATGGAAAACTAATTACATGTGGTGCATGACTCACACATGGAAGTAATTTTTCATTAGACATTAAAGTAGTTCATGCAATAATTAATGCCCCAAGTTTTCTAACAACTCCAAGTTCTATTGTTCCAATTGAGAAACATGTTTAGCTTATGTTGAAAGTTGAACTATTCAACAATTAATCTATTAGTATTGCATCCATGGCTAGACAATTTTAGTCAAATAATGAAACCAAATATTCTTTATTATTGGCTCATGTTGGCAATACCCAAAAAAAACATAACAAGGCCAAAATTGTAAATATGAAGTAAACTAAAATATTGGGTGTAATCTCTGAAGAGGAGTTGAAAACGGAAGTAAAATAATAGGTTGGTTAGTGCATAATTAAAACCTTTTGGTGCAGGAACAACCCACAGGCAAACACGGATTCATAAGACTCACCACGGCCCAAACTTGGTGGAAGCCACCACCTTTCGCCTTATAGTATACTCTATGTTTGGCCATAGGACCAACACCTAAATGTCATTTTGTTTTGGAAATTCTCAAAGTTGGGACTCTCGCAACTTGGGGTGTGGGTTGGGGGGGGGGATAACTTTGTGTGCAGACCTCCGATTGAGATGAGGTACAAAGCAAATTTATAGCCCTTGTCAAGAGCTTTCCAATGGTATGTGGCACGCCACTTGCATGCAAGGAAATTGGGTCAATTCTTGACTTTTAGTGGTCAGGAGTCAAATTGCCAATTTGACTCCCAACCCTTCTTTTGGCCATAACTTGTGTTTGAAATGTCCGAATGGATGATGCGAACCCATTTTAGACCTCTAAGTTCCGAAAGCTTTCCAATGATATAAGGAACTTTTCAATCCAATGAGTTTTGACTCTTGTAATCATCTTCTGAAAATTCAAAAATCCATTGGGACTCCAACTCCCAAAATGGGAACTCAGTTGGGGGTGTGGGGGTTCATTCCCTCAACTTTCTTGCACTCCTGGGAGCATGAAATGTGTCTCTCGGGTTCACTCTTGGCCCGCACGTTCACAAGCCTTTGCCTTGATTACGAGCCCAAGGCTAAAGTTGCGACAACCAAATTATAAAATGTAATGCACCTTAATCTTATCCAAAATGGTCCTTAAACCTTCATAAACCCTATAAGTTTCCATCGCATCCAAAATTCATTTGATTTTTCATTTGCTCCCTAATGATCTGAAAGTTTTCCGCCTTTGGAGAAAATTTGTAAGTAAGGCAACATTATGAAACAAGTGGTTGGGTTTGGTATGGTTAAATGATTTCATTAACTTTTGCCAATTTGTTTTGAACCCCCCAATGCCCCTCTCCACCTTAACCTTATATCCCACATGCATATTATTATATGCATTCATCGTGTTTGGGTGAGTATTTAGAGACAATTCACACCAACCAATCTGTCACATAATGAACATGTATTCACCCATGTATCCTAGGTCCCCAAGCAAATATTCAAAGTACTCATATGTGTGGGCAAAATGTTTATACCAATTGACATACATATCAGAATGCCATAATATTGTTACATCATGGTGTGACCTTGAGCAAAATGTTGATGCAAATGAATAGACCTTGGTTATCAATAATGATTGCATTGTTCATCAAAAAAATCTTTTTTAAATTGTTGAACCAAGTTCGGTGTGCCAAATTATACCATGGCTTACAAATCTTCACAAGGTTTTCTTAATGAACTTTATGCAACCTGAGAAATTTTGGATCCCCTTTGCCAAGATAACCTTCTATTCAATAGTCATCCATTGGATCTCATCCACAATAGCCTCATTAATGCATAATGAAATGAATAGCACATCATTGCAAATAGAAGTCTTGGACCAATTCCCCATGAATGCATCATGCATGGTTACATTGTCATGCTTGAAATATAGTATGAAACTGAAAAGGCGTTGTTCCAATGTCAGCTTACATGGTTGATCTCACATGGTTGATGAAAGTTGGCACCACAAGCACAACCAACTTTTTGAACTTAACTAAAATGAAGTTTTTCAACGTTTGGAAAATCTAGGTGTTGTGTGTTAGGATGTCCCCAACTCTGACATTTGGATCCATTAATTGATTAGCACCTAGCACCATCTTGGTCATGGTGAAAAATTCTTCTAAACTAGCCTTGGCAACCAAGGTTACTTGAAATGACATGAAAGCTTCACATCCATGTCATTGATGAACTCAACATTAAACCCATCAAAGTTTTAAAAAGTTGAAGGTGTTAGATAAATATGAAAAATCGAAAAAATTGACCATATTTTGCTTTTGCATGAGAAATGGTCCAAAGAAGGTCTATGCTCAAGCAAAAAATAAATCTAGAAAACCTCTTTTCTTCAAGCTTAAATTATTCTAGAGACTAACTTTTGTTCTATCCTAAAGATACCAACTTTTACTAAACCCTCCCCAATGTTCCAAAAAAATGTTTTGTCAAATCTAGATAGACTCATTGCCTATTGCTCATGAGAGATGTGGAGAGGATTTTGAAAGGAGGGATTTTTAGTTTCAAGGCATTTCCAATGCAAGCTCTCCAAATCACCTTGTAAATGTCAAATTAAATGTGCTAACGATAGTGGCTCATACATGTGCCTAGCCCTAATGACAAAGTCACTTTTCACATGTATGTCATCTCTTCCATTTTACTTTCTCCTATAGTTTTTTTCATGTTTTCTCTTTTGAAAATGTTTTTCTTTAGCTTTTTTTTCCCCCTACTTTCTTTCTTTTTTCATTGAGAGTGTCTATAGTTCTAATTTTTTTCATGTTTCTTCTTTCTTTTTGTTGTGAGCATATTTTTTGTTTTGGTTATGGCAAATTTGTGGCATGCTAAGGTGTTGTTGCAATTGCACACAAACCTTGAAGACAACAAAAAAGATGAACAATTTTTACAACTTTGTTGCAACATGTAGTTGTAGATCAAATGATTTGTGGGCCACATGGCAGAAATAGGTTGGGCAAATGACTAAATGTTGTGTGAGATAAAATGTTCGACAATGAATGAATAATGTGAGATTATTTTTCACCAAACCATGTGTACAATGAAAGTAATTTTAGACATGGGTTTTGCATGAGGAAAATTCTTTTTCTTCATCTTGTTGTGGTAATTAATGTGCACAACCCTTATTTCATCTAGAGGTGAGATGCTTGTGGAGCCATGGGCCTATCAATAATCCAAAAATGTATTATTACAATTCAAATGTTGTCCTACGGAATGGCAACTAATGCAATGGATGAATATGGTCGCATAAGAGAGAGCACAACCATGGAAAGTTTGAGGTGTTTTTGTTGAACCATTACGGAAGATTTTAAACTTGTGTGCCTTCCTCAACCCACTAAAAATGGTTTTCAAAACTTGGGATTAATTCTAAGTGTGGGTTTCTAGGAATGTTTGTTTTTTTAGACTATATGCAATACAAATAGAAAAATTGCTCAATAATGTGCTCTTCTCAATTTTTTGACAAAGGCAAAAATTGTAGTATAATCTTTGAAACCATCATAGATAAGAGACTTTGGGTTTGGCATGCTCAATTCTCTTGCCTTAAATTAATTTGAATTCCACCTCATTAGTCATAATTTCACCTACCCTATTCATATTGAACCTATTATGTCTAGCTTGTCTAGAATAAACATCACATTCCTTCCTCCTTATCTTCATACATTCCTATGTACCTAATTACTACAACATAATTTTACCCTTAACATTTTCCTTTGGTTATTGATTTATTGAATGATGTAGGCAATGATCTTGGGTTTTAGCTAAATGCGAATCAATATTGTAAGGGCATATTCATAATCAACGTACCCAAAAAGATAGTTTAACATAATTTTTCTTATAAAAAATTATTTTCAATTTTTATTAAATTTATTATTTCGTGATTATAAGGGATTAGTATATGACTATAACTAGAATTATGTTATGTTAATCTATTAAAAATAAATTGGATAGAATATAAATTCCCTTTTGAGTCCTTTTAAATAATTTGAATCCTTGTTTTAATTATAATTTTCATCTTAAAATAATAATAAATGTATTAAACAATGCAATTGACTTCAATTTTCTTTCATGGATAAATAATGTATACATATATGTTTGGCAATGTTCATATAATGCATTTGATTAAATAATATACAATATAAAAATTTTGAAGGCTACAAAATCCATTTTGAAAAGGCAACAAGAAAAATGATTTTTTTTTTCCCATTTGGTTGAGTTTTTGTATTCATTAAGTTCTGAATTTGTGGCCCCAAGTGTTGAAAAAATGTGTAGGAAATTTTCATGCAAGAAAACATGTTAAATTATATATAAAAGCTTATGTATTCATTTTTTGCATTTTTGTTTTTTTACCAAAATATTTATGCATAATTACATACACATGTGAAAAATCACCACCACCATGAAAATTATCATAATTTGAATTATCCAATATCTTTCGCTTAAATTTATTCCATTTAGATTCTATGTTTGGAAGATAGCCAAAAAAAAGTCCTTGAATCCTATAGTCAAAAATTGATACCTTGATTGTGAATATGCCCCTAAGTACTATTTGTTGGTGGATGGCATCTACCATCATTGGCCAATATTCCAACAAATTATAAATGAGCCTCAAGAAAGAAATGTAAGCATTATGTACAATGGCATGAAATGGTTCAAAAGGATGTTGAATGAAGTTTCAAGGTCTTACAAAATAGATTTGCAATTGTGAAGAACCCTTATAGGTAGTGGGATAAGTCTATAGTTTTAGACATTCTTATTGCATGTGTCATCTTGCATAATATGACTATAAAGGATGATGAAATCGAAAGTCTAAAGCCATGTTTTGATGTAACAAATATTCACATTAAACGAGGTTTTTAAAAAAAATATAAAGATGGCACTTAGGAAATAAAAAATGCAAATATGCATTTTACATTATGCAATGATTTTATTGATCATCTATGGACTTTGAAAGAAAATAATGAATATTATTTCAATAAACATTGAGCTTGCTTTAAAAAAAAATCTTCTTTTATATTTTTTGAACTACTTGAAATCCATACTAACATGCTTCAAAGTTCAAAGTTGCACAATTGTTTCTTCTATTAGTGCATCATTTGTCAAATCAATGGGTTTTGGTGAAAGGATTATAGAACTTGCAAATTGGGTAGGCGAAGTTAATGGAAGCATTAGATTTGGGCAAAGTACAACATTTGGGGCATCATGCATTTGAATGCACAACTTTTTTAGCTCTTTAGACCTTTGAAGCTAGAAGTATTCTTGAACTTCTTTTTACACCAACAATGTTTATGGCATTGTGAAAAGAATCGTTAGGCTTTGATCCTCCATAATTGCAACCTTTTTTAATGTGGCAATTACCATGTTCATTGTGGGCTAAGCTTGGACCTTGGCAATGCATTCAAACATGCATTGAATTTGTTGATGTTCTTTAATTGCCTTTGTGCCTTCTGGTTGTTTTGATGCAAACCAAAAAATGTTTCAACATCCACATTCCCATTCATCAACATCAAATGCAACATCTTGCATAAATGTAGTCTTGCATTTAATTATTGAAGTGCTTCTCTTGGACTTCAACCCAACATGACAAATCTTTCAACACCAACTAACAATATATAAACGTGAAGTTCAAGTTTCATGGGTGCTCTGTTTTGTACAACTTTACCACCTTCTACAAAGTGTTTTGTGTTTGTTCCAAATTCACATAAAGTTTCCACATTACTAAAAGCCCCAAAAATTCAAATAATGAGCAAAAAAGTTGCCTCAATGCATTTTATTTTTCGTCTCCTCTTTCCCTTTTTTAGTTGTTTTGAATGAACCTTATTGAAGAAAGAACAAAAAGCAAACTTGTTGATGTCATGTTTGATAATCCCCCATTTTGTTTTTAGGGACCTTGTATCCTTTTTTGCGCAACTAAATGGTCGACTATTGTTGTAGTGTGTGCAAACCTTGTCCTATAATGTCGAGTTATTTTAACCATTCCCTATTACTAGATCTTGAGATATGTGTAAGAATGAACAAAATTGTTGTCTCTCTTCTTCCAAGATATATTTTTTTCCCTTCTTCTTTGTAACAACTATGGTTGCATAAACAAAAACAACCCAAGCACAAATGACATCATATGTGTTACATCAAGAAGTTGGCAACATCAACAAAAGCAATTGAGAATGTTGATTGTCGGCATGATATGCCATTGCAAAATATGGAGATGAGGAGAAACATTGGTAGGCCTTGGTTGGGCTTTTGAAGTAGTGCACGAATAGTGGGGTTCCATAAACAAGCATGACAACAATCGGCCTTGGAAACTGCCATTAAAAAGCTATTTCATATGAACATTGGAGATGGCATTATAGGTTATTTTGGATCCCTTGTTGAAATATTATGAAATATTCAGAATTGTGATTTCATTAATTAAATTTTTGCTTACAATATGCAAAATGGTCCCATGGGTTCTAGGCATAATGTTGCAAGCTACCAAACCTATGTATGTAATTAGGTAGTCTATCTAACCTAAAGGTACAAATGAGATAACACAAGCCACAGTCACCTACTTTAAGGTACAAACGAGATAACACAAGCCACAACTGCCTACTTTATGACTCCTTTTGTGGCTATTTTTGGGGAAATATTCCTAAAGTATTATTGGTATATTCTTGAAAAGTCTTTGAAAAAATCTTCAAAAGTTTAAAAAAAATTGTTCATATTATTTCATTAAGGTTTATGTTAAAAATTTGGCAAAAAATGTCATTTTCAAAAAAATTCAAATCCATTTACAAGTAATTTTATTTCTTAAAAAAAACGTTATAGTGTTTCATAATTTTTTTTGTTAATTTTTTATTCATTGGATTAATTTCAAATTAATTCACATGTTCCCATGATATATTAAAAACACAAAAATATACATAAATCATACAATTTCAACATCAAATTAAATTATGATTTTAAAACATGAAAAAACCAAGCAAATGTTACACTTGTTATGGTACATGTTATTGTGACCACACCCCTATGTAGTTTTTTTTTTTGTAAGTGATTCCTTGTGTCAATGCAAAAATACAATGAAAATTTCCAAAAATTGAAACATGTTTCCAAGGTGAAAATTTAGAATGTAGAAATAAAATGGATATCTCCATAAATTAAGACAAATAAGTACACCCCCTAGAGAAGGGTAGGTAGGTTGACAAAAAAAGGTAGGTGTTAAAGGTAGAATTTTTTTTTAACACTATGGGTGTTAAAAGACGGTAGTACTGTCAATATAGTGAACTACCTTCATAGGGCAAAATAATCAACAATTAATTTTGGAACAAATTTTAATAAAAATAATAAAAATAATGTCTTAGTCTAATTAGAAAGGCAACCTAGTAATTATTAGGTACTAGTGATGAATATCCTATTTATCATATTCTATTTAATAGGGGGTGAAACATCTAGGTTAATTAGTTTAAATGGATACGGGATGGATGAATTTCCCTTAACTAGGATTTGTGGAGGGATTAGGATAAGGGGATCTAGAAGGATTTTCTTTTTTTTAAGAAGATAAGGATTCAACCCTTGTGTGCTAAATATCTTTTTTGGGTTCCTTATTTATCTTTTGATGAAGAGGATTGTGCATCATTCCTTTGTATGATTCTATATTTGATGTGGTTACAAGAGTTCTCTTAGGGAAAAAGTGTGCATATATATGAAAAGAAGAGAAAAACATGGAATAATATTGTACTTAGTGTTATGTAATGGAAAATGGTTGAAGGTTGTCAAATGCATTATTTCATTTTGTTTATATTGACCTTTAGGTAGGTAGGGAAAGTAATTCTTTCTTAATTGATGTAGACTATTAGTTTTTTAGTTTGGTTTTTCTTTTCTTTGACAATGAAAGTACTCTATGTATTTGCTATTGGAGTATGAAAGTAGACTTGTTGTAGGAGGGTAGTTGCCATTAGAATGTAATAATAAAGTGATACTTATTGTGTTTGAAGTTGTAAAAGGTAAATAGTTGTTACAAACAATAGGTAACAACAATAAAAGGTTTGTAGGTGCTACAGACGATAGGTAGTAGTTATAGAAGGTTTGTAGATGGTAGGTAGTAGCTACATGAGGTTTATAGGCACATTGGTTTTCCTTTCAAGTTTGCAAAAAAAGGTAGTTGCAACATGATGGTAAGTGTTATAGGACGGTAACTACTACATGACGATAATTACTACTACATGATAAATGTTGTAAGACAGTAAGCAAACGTAAAACATGCCTTACCTTCATATGTTTTCATGTTATTTCTCATCCTTTCCTTATTCAACAACCTTTTTCCTTGATGGTAACTAGGTTGTTGAATTCCATGGTTTAACAATAGGTAAGTTGACCTTTGTAAAAAGAGCTTTTAATGGGGGTCTAGAAGAATTTAATTCCCTATTCATGCATTATTGGAAGTTTGGGTCTCACTTTGTTGCACTTTTAAGGAAAAATATAAACTGAGGGCCAAGTGACAAAGTCACACGGTGAAAAGAGGCACACGACACTGGGTGACTTTTAAGATATCTCTAAGTGACTTGATATAGTTTTTCACTTTACATGGACACATTATCATTAATAGCAATCACAATGTTTGTTTTATTGGAAACTTTTTGCCAAAATTTTACTTTAAAAATATGATTTAAATCTATACAAAGAATTTTTCATGGAAAAAATTATTTAAATTTGCTAAATTTTGAAGATTTGTTTTTCAAATCGCCTGATTATTATGATAAGTTTTAGGAGGTAGCCAAGAATATAAAAAAAAATATTTTTTTCCACTTTCATATTTCGTGAGTAGCCAAATTTGGCTACATCACAAAATATTTAGAAGAAACCTTGAGCATTCATACTTGCATTGAATGCAAAACATTTTAAAAATGCATTATAATTATTTTTTCTCGTGAAACTCACTTGATATTATAGGATAAACAAATAAATATGTGCATTAATTATTACTAGTGTGGGGCTAATATTTGATTTTTTTCATAATAGTTAGGTTTAGGTTTTAAAATGTTTGTTTATTAAAGAATCGGGCAAGTCTGTTATTTAATTTTTAATTTATTTAAACAAATGGGTGGGTTTAATTTTTAAAAATCTAGCAAATGGTGGTTATGAGGTGGGGGTGGGGGTTTCATTAATTGATTGATTGGGTATAAGGCCCAAGTCTTTAATAAAAATCCATATAGGTATAACCAAGTTCTTTAAATAGGGTATAATCATGTGTTTTAAAATATGCACCTAGGTCTTGGCTTTTGAAAAATACCCGAATGGGTTCATATTTTGTATCTACCATGGTATGTATATTTAAAAACCCTTGAAAAACAACAAAAATATGTTTTTAACAAGGGTAAAGGTAATGTCGCAACCCTAGCTTTGGGTTCGCAACCAAGGCAAAGGGGTTACAAGGTGTGGGTGAAAAGGAGGGAAGCCCGGGAGTCAAAGCAAAGGCATTGCAAGGTTGCGGGCCAAGAGGAAGTCGGGAAGTCACATCACATACTCTTGGGAGTGTAAGAAAGTGTGAAGGAATGTGAGGGAGTGAACACTCACATTCCCGAGACAACTCTCACTTTGGGAGATGGACTCCCGATGGACTCCCGAAACTTTAGAGAACGATTTGAAGGGTCAAAACTCAATGGCTTGTGGCGTTCTTTATATCATTGAAAAGATTTTGAAACTTAAATGTCTAAAATGGGCTCACATTGCTCATTCGGACATCTGAAACACAAGTTATGGCCAAAAGAAGGGCCGGGAGTCAAACTGCCAATTTGACTCCCGACCAAAAAAAGTTGGGAATCGACCCGACTTATTTGTTTTTAGATGACGTGCGACATACCATTGGAAAGCTATCGATGAGAGCTACAACTTTGCTTTAGACCAAACCTCAATCGGAGGTCTGCTCGCAAAGTTATGGGGCTCCAAAGTCGCAGGAGTCCCAGCTGGCAAGATTTCGAGACTCCCACTTGGGAGTCCCAGGAAAGAAAAGCCATTTGGATCTAGGCTCCATGGCCAACCATAGAGTATACTATGAGGGGGAAGGTGGTGGCTTCCCCCAAGTCCGGGCCGTGGTGAGTCTTGTGTGTCCGTGTTGCCCGTGGCTCGTCCTAGCACCAAGGGTGCTCCAACTATGCACTAACCACT
>Ga0116231_10002021_pt1 | contig 42391 bp, 28 predicted proteins | sample S1TSphgellanicum_2_FD_89695 | JGI IMG/M metagenome (GOLD analysis project Ga0116231, IMG submission 89695) | Host-associated microbial communities from peat moss isolated from Minnesota, USA - S1T2_Fd - Sphagnum magellanicum MG | ecosystem: Host-associated > Plants > Peat moss > Unclassified... | reverse complement strand
TTGTTATTATTTTTTGAGTGTGTTGGTAGTGGTCTGTGGTAATTGTTGTTGTTTTGTTTTTTTTTTTTTTTTTTTGAGTTCTTGACCCCATTTACATTGGGGGGCTGTAATTTTCTCATTTCTAATCCGTTTTCAATGATTATTAGTGTGTCAAATACACCAAGAGGAGGGGTTCAAGTTTTATTTGGACACCAAAAACAATGGAGCTCTCCCCTTGGATCTGGCCTGCCCTGAGCACTTAAGTGTTCAGTCACTGGCTGGTCTACATTTGCACTTGTATACAAAGGATTACACCTAAAACAATTTGTTCCTTAATATGCAAAATTGATTTTTATTTCAAATTAATGAAAAAGTAACTATATAAATACTTTAAAATACTGGGGTGTCATGCGTGGGTAAAAGACTATATCTATTTGTAGGTTGCAAGAAACTCTACCACTAATTTACATTATTAAACTGTGAGGTTTAAACTATGAGGTTTGCATAACTTTGTATATCCTTAGCCTCTTGTTTGGATGCAAATTGTTGCCACCTTAAGAATCTTTAAAATTCTCACATCCCTTTCTTTCATACTTGTGATAAGAGCAAATACATCCACACATGGTATGTGGCCCTCAACTAGGGTATATGACATTCAAAATATTGTGCAAAGTTATTTCCGCATCCATCCCTCTGGAGACATGCACTCCTAATAGTGGAGGGTGAGGGATGGTTAAATGTCACCACCTGACCTGATCATTGAGATCAACCACTCAAAGCCCAATGTATTTCACTATTGGCCTTTAGGGAGAACATACGAACATTCTATTCTGCAAGTTTACAGGCCACAGTTCACTTCACCCAAATTGTTGTTTCCACTGTTGGACTTGCTCTGATGGCTCCAAAGCTATGTTTTTCATTTCAAATTTCTGAAGTGCGAGTAGGCCACAAACATCCAAAGGTAGACGTAGCATTTAATGATGATAGTTTCTAAAGAACTGTCCAAAGGTAAACAGCAATAACATAGTGATAAACTTTTGGGAGTGGTTGAAAAGTGGCAACATTTATTCAAAAACTGAAATTTTCCTTGGTTTATTGATGAATTTTCTATGTTTGTATTTGCACATTCCAAGTGTATTTTACAGCTACTGAATTACATCAAAAGAATTGCCATTTTAGGTTGAAGCTCAATGAAGAACTTTGGTTCTGTAGTTTTGCAGTAAGAATAATAGCAGTTTCATAGTAATAATTGTAGTGGAAGTGCTGTGTTGCACATTGTACCTGTGTAATTCTACAATCTTGGAACAAAATTTACCATGCAATTTCTTCAAAAGAAGGCAAGTACTGTCACCCACATTGCATTTATATGATTCCACAAGGATGGGTACTCATCTATTTACTCAGAAAATTTCTTCAATACACTGAATTACCAGGTCACACATTTCATCTAGACATTTCCACAATTACGGGTACTAAGAAAAGTTATTTACTAAGAAAATTTTCTTCAAAATAGTTTAAGAAAAATTCCATGCAGGAAAGTTCCTACACTGGCTACACTACCAAATTTAGTCACAAAAAACTCACACTTTTCTCTACACTTTTCTCTACAATTTTTTATGTATCAAAATAAAAAGAGCTTGCCTACTACTACACACCTTTTGCAGAGAAGGTGAAATGGTCTAGTACAAAATTACCTGAAAGAGGAGAAAATTTACAGACCTAACACATTGAATTTTCCCTTTCAAGGCTCTACTTGCTATTGTGATAATGGGTGGGTCTCAGAGGAAAAACTCAACTGAAAGAACTGAAAAGTCCATATGGCAACACATTTGTGCATCCTGATCACATTCTTCCCTGCTCCACATCATTTGTCCCATTCTGCATTGCTGGTGGCATGGAAGTTGGATGTTGTCCATGAGCAAAAATTGACTGTGGAGGATATTCATGTGGCAGTCCAGCTATATACAGTCCACGGAATCAAATGCACATGATTAGTAACTCTATTAGCAAGTGACAATGATGCAAATTCTTGGACAAGGGATTTCAGGGAAAAGGCATTGGGATGCCATGTTAGCATGTTATGCATTATATATTAGCATATTATATATTCCAAATTCAAAGATGATGAATTAACTGTATTCCCACAATGTCTTCTTAGAGGATAGCATATCTTCCCATAGCAAATTCTAAGTTCAAGAACTGACTGCATTATTTGCAATGTAGGACTACAGAATGTGCTCATCCTGTTGTAGTACGCATTCAATCCAGGATTATGAAACAGCTTTTGGTTTACAAAGCTTTGGCTTGCTAGCTGCAACAATGTAGTGTCAGAATGCAAAGAGAGAAATGAGTAGACCACAACAATTTCAGCTAGTTTGAGGTATGTGATCGATTACTCACCCCACTCAGAGTAGACACTTGGATAAAATGTTCGATAGCAAAAGTATCCAACAGCAGCACCTGCACATAACAAAAATCCATACCACCCATGATGGAAATTGTTAATTAGATAAGTGAATATGAATAGGAATAACTTTTTTCCAGCGAAGTCAAATTACATGTATTGTATATGTATACATGTATGCTTAGTGAAAAGAAAACTAGATAGTGTTGCACAATGTTCAAGACAGCAGATAACAAATGAAGTTGGAGAGGCACCCCACCAAGCAAAGCTGCAAAGATTATGTCCACCCAACGGTGTTGATAGTCATCCACCCGAGAGATAGAGACCAAGGTGGCAAGCAGTAGAGGCATGGCCACAATGAAAACCCTGGAAGAGTAACCTCTCTTGTCAAAAAGGCCCATCTTGCCTGCTAGGTACATGGATAGGTATCCAAGCCCAGCGAAGCACCCTGCAGTTATCACCCACAAAAAACTAATGGATTAAAAGTGGTCAAAAACATCAAATTTGTGAAAAGAAACTTCTTGTTTGTTTCTGTTTTGCTTGTTCAGTAACCTGAACAAATCTGGAAAATCTATTCAGATTCAGGCAGATCATTAGAGATCTAAAAGAATCTGAATAGGGCCAATGAGCAAATCTGTCAGACTGAAAAGAATCCAAAATTGAGCAATGGATGTGATCAGAAACAATGAAGAAAGAAGTGTTTGTTATGGTTGAAAATGTCAGGTACAGGTTTATGTACATGAGGCGTGTCCACTGGGGAAACTTTTGTATCCATCTTGGTACTTTGAATTTGAATTGGGATGGCAAATCACTCTCCGATCCACATCAGCTGAATATTGCTGCACATGACAATTGCCAGCACAATTGCTTCCAGTTTCATCAGCTGAGCTAGTATGTTTTGAGTATCACCACCAGATGAATGCTTGCTCCCAAAGCTCAAAAGACCCAATGCCTTTTACTGGCTCAACAGAACCATCTTCACCATTAGTTAAGTATCATTATCACAGACTTCATGACTGCATTAGCATGTTTATTCTTACTCAAAATCTTTCCAATTACAACAACATGTTGCTCACAGTTTCATAGAATTTGATTCAATTTGTACACACCAATGCATCATGAAGTATGCCAGGATAGTGCATCTACATGTACCATCTTTCCATTGCTCAGAGGCACTGCATGCAGTTAGTGCAGTTCTGGAATTGCAGCTGCAAGATCTACCTATATTACAGAGTTGTTTACATCGAAGAAGACAACAATTTGCCTTCTTGTGAAGTCTTTCCAGGAACAAACACAGTCACATTTTAGGGGTATATGAGAGAGAGAGAGAGGTGTGGAAGGGATGAATGAGTACCGGTATCCCATCAGGAAAGCACGTGTGGAAAAAATTGGGACGAGGCATACCAACAACATTCTTTATGGCATCAGTTAGCAATGCTGTCAGTGTAATTGCTGTTGCTAGACCTGGGATTTTTGGCAAACACTCAAACGTCAATGCCCAAAATCCAGTATCTGTAATTCCAGCTAGATTCAGTTGAAAATCACATATTTCAATATTGCACTTGTAATCCAAAACCAATCCTTTTCATGTGCTCATTTCTGCCTACCAAGACATTGCAAACTAAGTTGTTGCAATTTTCCTAAACTACTTGGGAAGTAATCAGGAGAATTTGATGCAAGACTATCCAACTCAAATGCCAGATCCAGAGAGAATGACACCCTCCCACATACCAAGGAAAGCATTGTGGAAGTCTAGGATACTTCTCCGCCTTAAGAAGTACAGGAAGAATATGAGTAGAGGAATAATCACTGCAATTACCTGAGACAGCACAGTGCACAACAAGAGAAATTGACAAGAGAAAACAATCAAAACCTAGGATCAAATTTTCTTCAAGAACTTCAGACTCAGATCCAAATGCACCTAAATTCCTGAACCAGATCTTGGATTCTTTGTACTGAAATCATCTCAATGTGCTCCTGAAGCTGAGATCCTCTTTTCAATTGAAAGCAATATCTTGTCAACATGTTGCAGTGACTGTGCCAAGTTGAAGAGAAAATTTAGGGATGAGATGATGATACGCACAAGCACACTCCAAGTTGGAACTGTGTATTTGTTGCTAGGAAACGTGAAAGAGTTGATGTTGTGTTCACTGACGAAGCGGTGATAAGGTGGAATGAGAACATAGTCAATTATCTCCAAGATGGCCATGATAACAATGATCACCCAGTCACGCAGATGATGCTTGAACAATGGCCAGAAGCTCACTTTCCTTGAAGTTCCTTGAAATTCTGACCCATCATACCCACCTCCTCCTCTTGTGGACAGTGATTGCTGCCACCCATGATCTGCTGAAAAGAGAAGAACCCACACCCACAAAAGTTTGATACAATGGGACTAATAAGTCCTGTGCTTTTGCAGAAAATGGGCATTCAGAATTGAGCAAAAGTTCTACAGTTTTGCGCAGATTTTGGCTGCTGCTCGACTGTTGATCCGACTTACAAAAGCAAAAACCAGCTAAAATAACAACAACAACAACAACAGCACACAGAAATCAACACGCAAAACATAAGACTGATATCAAATTGCATCCTAGATGTATATAGTGTACTTACCTGCAACGGTGTTGGAATTCATAGTGGCAAGCGGAACTTAAATCCTTCGAGCAAGGCTGCGTAGAGTTGTAAAAACCTCTGAATATCAGCAGCAGCTCGACGTTCAAACAACAATGTCCGCAACAAACAAAAAGATTTCAACGAATACCAACAACAACAACAACAACAAGAGTCCAGGTGGTTCCCGCTCGATCCTCTCTCCAGCTCACACAAATCCTACCAACAACTCGGATTCTTCGGTTTTGCTACTTATTTCTACACGATTTTGGACTGCGGGAATTAATTTTTTTCTCGCAGATGGGGAATTTTTTTTGCGCAAGCTCGAACAGCAGCGTGCCAGCTAACTCCGAAGGCCGAAATTTGGCTTCACTCCTCTCATTGGTCCACAAACGACTAAATGTAAACAGGGTCCTCTTCCGTGGCGCCCAAGTGGACGACACGTGTGTACACGTGTGGACATCCCTGATTGGACGTATTATTACCTGTCTAATTTCTCCTTCCAAGATCAAAATTTAAAATTTAGTTGAGTTTTCAATGGTAAAGATTATTCAAGATTCAATATCTGTTGCCCCTTTGGTCTACAAATTATGAAATCATCTGCATAAAATCTCACTCATCAAAGGCTATCCAGAAATACCAAGAGTGCACCCTAATTTCCTTTTAAAATTTCCTTTATATTTTTCTGAATGTTCAATGTTTATTCAATATTCAATAACTCTTGCATCATAAGTCTAAACATTATGAAATCATCTCAGTGCAGCTCTATTCACAGAGGCTTTTTCAATGATAAAAAAAATTCGTGAGAGAGTGCTGTGATGTGGCCAAGGTCAACCAGCACTTATCCTTTAAGAGTACATTCACCGTCTTCAGTGAGGCCTCTTAATGGTCATATTAAACTCAATAGATATTATATTTGAATTCATAGTCACTGATTTACTACAGGCATGAGACATTTATAATACAATGAACCCTCCTTTATAATCACACCCATTTTAGTCACATTTTTGTTTGTATCACACATTTTTTGATAATCATTTGTTTTAGTAAGAAACGTCATTCTTTAGAGTTATTATCATACTCATTAGTAGCATAAAATATTTGCAAAGTTTTAAAAAAAAATGTGACTATAATAAAGAAATAAATATTAAGATTTTGTAAATTATAATTTTGTCTAATAATGTTAGTGTTACTTTGTACTCAAGTTGTGCAAACTAACAACAATGAATCCAATTAAAGAGAAAAAAATAACAATTTTTTTACTATAAACAAGCAAAAGATATGTAAACTTGTCAAGAAAACAAAAAAATCTTAATTAAAAAAAATTAATGAATAAAATACACAAATTAGTAATTAAAAAGCTCAAACTCAATTTAAATTGTCACATTAAAACAAGCAAAAATACAACCTTCTTCAAGTTTAATAATGCATATTAAAGCTTAAAGTAACCCATGTAAAAAATTTAAACAATTGATACCATTATTTTAACATAAAAGGAATTATTTTGTAAGATTTTTTTTTCTTATAATCACAATCTTGTAAGAGTTTATATGAAATGTGACTATACATATTTAAATCATAATTCATTAGTGTCACAAAAAGAGTGGTCACCAAGGGCGTGATTACAAAGGTGTTTTATAAAAATAATTTAAATGAATTTTGGGGTTTGTACTATGGTGTAGGTGCTGGTTCATTGCAAGATTTTCACATGGCAAACATAACATACAAATTTCCTTCCCTAATAGATAGAGTTTTTTCAACTTGTGTCATTGAAGCTCCAAAATCAAGTAAAGACCTTTGTCTGTGTCATGAAAGTTGGCCTTTGGTGAATCGGCACTTACACCTGGTACCATGGTAAAAGAACCATGTTGGGTGATATTTGACTCTGTTAATAATTGTCAGCTTGTGATTTTTTGAATATTTCAGATGCGAGAAACTGCTGGTTCCGGTATTTAAAAATAAATAAAAAAATAGAAAAACCACCAGTTTCTGTTATTTCAATAAACTCAAAGAATTGACTATTTTCATAAAAGAACCATGTTTACTAGTTTTGTAAGTGGTTATGTGTTTTTTCAAAACATTGAGAACCATGGTTAACATAACAGAACAGGTTCTTTGATTTTTTGAGAACTATGGTTGATTGATACATCAGCATGGGACCCTTTCATTCTTTGAGAACCGTGGTTATGAATCACCCTGATAATCGATGCAATTCCTAATACCCTTTCAACCCTAATAATTCTCTTTCCTGATACCCAGTCAACCCTAATAAAAAATTTCAAACCCTTCTGGACATGTCCTGCCCTTTGCAAGCAGAAATTCTGCTCAATAAGGTGCCCTCTGGATGCACTAGAAATTTTCTGCCAATGCTTTGCAACAACTTATTGGCGTAGTTTCTAGGCTGGTAATAATGTACTTTTTCGTGTGTGTTCGGTGACAACTTTGATCCTAATGAGCCCAGGATCAAGCAAGTTTTGAGAGAGATTTTTAAAAGGGTTAGGATTTGATCCAAAAATGCGATTGTCTTACAACACGATTGACGGTGCTTTTGCATTTGGCAACATGGTGTGATGCCATGTGGCAAAGTTATGCAATCAGGGATTGATACCCTTAACACACTCACCTTCCTTGTTGAGGACGACATGCACATTTCTTGTTGAGGACGAGGCCTTGAGGCCTGTCCAAAAACACTGCCCTGTGGTGAGCCCACATCGCCTCAGTTGTTCTGTGCCCACTTTCCATAAGGCCTTTTGTTTGGTCATGTTCATCCTCCCCCTCGTGACCTTTGTTGGAAAAAGAATTTTCTGAAGTTTGCAGACTCACCAATGTGATGGAGTGGATTTCTCACCTTTTATGCGTGCCCATGCTGTTTGGTAGTAATTAGCCTAACCTCATTTTGCGAGGAGGATGACCCATTTTTTGGATCATTGCTAGAAGGGTAAGGTGGGCTTTGATGAGATAAGCAATAGGGTGAGGAAGATAAGAGTTTTGGGGAGGGGAAGGAGATCATGATCCATAGGGGGTTAGTATCAAGTTCTAATTATTTTAGATTCTATGGGATAGTGGCATGGTTAGGATGGGAGGAAGTAGGTTAGTTAATGTAGGAGGGATAGGGGTCACTTTATCTTGCTTTGGATTGGTTAATCTTCTAGATAAGGGAGGGGGAATGGTTGAAAAATATTAGTTTTTAAACTTCTTTTTTTGGGTCTAGATTAGGGTTTTAAGTTGGGGCTTCTTGTTAACTTTTCATAATCACGAGTTTCAGCTGGAGGTAGAAGTATGATGTGAAGGATTGGGGAACTTTGGGGGGCGATTAAATACATCATCAACAAGCAAGTGGGAGGTGATTGTTCACTCATGAAGAATGAGACTTTCAAAATGATCTCAAGGAAGGATAGATGAGGAGGTGGTGGCATGAATGGGAAGCAAAGGAGGTGGTGGTAGTTGCCCAAGGATTGTTTGGGATGAAAAGGACCATGGGAGGCAAGAGGGAGGAGGGAGGAGCAAGCAAAGGAGTTGAGGAATGAGGAAGGGCAAAGAGGAAATACAAAAAGGGCATGTAGAGGACTTGTAGGGGGGCAAAGGTTGTTTTAGGTTGTTGGGAAGGGATTAGATTGAGGAGGAAAAAGTAAAGGGAAATTGTGGAGGGACCATGTTTCTTAGGCATACTTAGAGGCTAGCTAAGGTTTTAGTCAGCTAGGGGGGTGTTTTTTACAATATGATGGTAAAAGGAGATGTTAGAAGAACATTAGGAAGAACTCCATGTAGCTAATTGGAATATAAAGGATTTCAATTGTTTGTCCATGTGAATGGTTTAACATCTCAATTTTGAATGTGGTGTTGTGGTCTTGAAAAATGAAGGATATAAGTTATTCCGGTGTATGAGCATACTTAATTCAAGTTAGGATTGTTGTGTAGTAAGGTTGGGAAAAGGATAAAGAGGACAAAAGATGAACAAAACATCATTCTTAAATCTCTCATCTAAATTACCCTTGTAAACCAAAGTAGATTCAACTTACATTCTTTTGCAACAAGGGAAAAATTGAAAAATTGAATAACTACCGTTCATAACACTCTCTTGGACATTCTTTAGAGAAGGAAGAATAACCCAAGTTTGAGTTGTTTAGCTTTCAACACATGTGTCAATGATGTGCTTGGTACCATTTCAAATTAAAAGGTGTTTACCATTGTTAGATAGTTCTTTACTTTAATGTAGAACCTCTTGGCCTTAATTTTAAAATAGAAATTAAAACAAGTTCAGGCTTTGGTTCCACACATAAATGGAACTAAGAATCCAATTCTAGGTCTAGTTCCTTAGAAAATAAATTTCAATTTCAAATTTTAAAATCAATTTTAAATAATTTTTGGTTAACCTCTATTTGCAATTCCAAATTCACACATAAATAAAACTAGAAATTTGTTTTGGGCAATGTTTTTTTTGTGGTGAATTTTGCTAATTTTGTCATGTGGCAACAATAAAAAATGCTTTACAAATGTAAGGATTTTGAGTTGCAAGATGTGAAAAAATTGTCATAATGCAATGACTCATATGAACGAAATGGTCATCCTATCAATTAACAATTTCAATCACACATTGTCCACACTAATCAATAGGTCCAAACATGATAAAGTATGCCAAAAATGTAGTTTTAAGGAAATTTAATTTAAAAAAAATCTCTTTTCAACATTCACATTCAAAAAGATATTAAAAACCTATTTAAGTTGCATTTTGAAATCATAGAGCATTTCATTAAGTGTATTATAAGTTGAACATAAAGTTTGAAGAACTTCTACATAGAAAAAGTGGATGAAAAATATGTTCTAAATTGGTTGGTTATTCAAATTTTCCAAAATATTTTTACATTAAAACTTTGATAGATTATAACTATAATATGAAAAGGTGAAACTATATCCATACACATTAGGCCTTTATCAATTTGAAAGTATAATAATTTTAATTGACATTGTCTTATTTTCATGGACTTGTCAATCTATTTTACAAAATTGTGACATATATTTTTCAGTATTTGCATCTCGAAAAAGTACTTAAATGCATATTTAAATATGTGATATTTCAATATTATGCAATGAGTCAAATTTTTAAAAATGTTAATAATTGATTTATATAATATTCATAAATTCAATATATTAAAAAATATTTTATGGATACTTTCCAAAAAAAACAAGTGTTTTTAATTGGCATACTTTATCATACTTATGCCCCAACCTGTTTCAGTGGATGCCAAAGCTATAATTTGTGACAGATCTCCATTATCATTGCGTTCCTTTCCATGTGGTTCTTATCACCAACCTAATGAAAGCTTAGAAATAAAGTTTGTCATCAATATCAATTTAAATATTTAATATTGTAGTAGGATCAGATTTTGATTTTTCGTCTTGATAGATTTTAATTTTGAATGTTTGGATTGGGCAAATTACAATGATGACATGTGCAATGAAGGATATGCAATGATAATGATAGGAGGTGCAATGGAGGAATGTTGCAAGGGAAAAACACTCTTGTTTTTTAAGGTAAGCCTCTGAAGCTCAGAAATGTTTTTTTTTAATCTTCTTGTTCCTACCTTAATTGCAATGTTTTGTGGTGTTGCATTCAAAATTAGATTTTTGTTGTCCATGGTTTCTTCAATGTTTGAAACACACACCATGGCAAAGTATTAAAATATTTTTCTTTTGAAAGTATGCATGAATTTGGATTTCTTTTTAATTATAATTGACAATTATAGAATATGTTTGTGAGTTTTTGAATGTCAACACATTGGAGATTAAATGTCACAAGTTGCAATAATATGAAGTTTTGAAGTGTAATTTGACATCACATTCGTTGTCTAAGTTTTTCATTAATCTCAATTCTCATTCATTTTTCTTGTAGACATATCTTAATTTTCTTTCTAAATTTGATCCCATTAATCTACAAATCTTGAGTGGTGTGACTTTTCTTTTTGTTTGTTTCCCCTATTTCAATGCTCTTGTGTATGTTTTGGAAACAAAGGAAAATTGGGAGTCACTCCCCTTTCTAGTGGTCCTCTTTTTTTGGTTTATTAGAACTTTGATTATTTTGGTTAGATCTGTGACTTTTCTTTTTTTGGTTGCATGATTATGCTAGTCCTTTTTTAACCTTTTGCACATAGAAACTTGGTTTGATGAACCTCAATTGCAAATAAATGCTTTCAAAAAAAAAAAAAAAAAACTAGAAATATAGATTTTGTATACCTAGTGGTTTAAGCGCCTTTTGTTGTGCATGGTTATGATACAAAGCAAGCATAGATCTACAACTCTTCACATTCAATAGCCACAAAACCTAGCAAGTTGAAGCATTTGTGACCACAATGCTATATTGCTCAAAATCCAATAGTTGGTCAAATGTAAATATTGAAGAAAAATTTAACCACTTGAACATACAATACTTTGAAATTTGTCATCAACAAATTATGAACATACACAAATTAAAATAGTAACATCTAGAAGAAAAAAAATCCCTACGCAACCAATTGGATCCACCTATCAAAAAATAAAAATTCTCCACCTTGGCCTACAAGCCCTCACAATTTGTAATCAACCAACCTACCTCACAAATTTGAAAAATAAACAACAGTTCCAGGTCTAGTTGTTCAAAAAAAAAAATATATGACTCCAATTCCATTTCCAATTTTGAAAAAACAGACCCAATTCCAAGTTGGTTCTTAAAATTCGAACTGAAATTGATAGTTCTGACCAACCAAAGCGGGTACCCACCCAACATTGGTGCCTATAGTCTATGTCTATACCAATGTTGCATTAGTGTCTATAGCAGTGTTGGGTGATTATTTAACTTTTTAATAACCTCCAGTTCCTATCATAAGAAAGTTTGAAAATCAAAGAACTTTTGGTTCCAATTTTTTTATAAAATTCAGAATCAAATAATCTCTGATTCAGGTGTTTTGAAAATTTTCAAAGTAAAACAACATGAGGTTCTGATTTTTCCTAAGCATCCAAGAATTAACAATCTTCATGAAATAACTAGCAAAGAACCAATAGTTTTATAGACGGTCATTTGATCGATTGTAAGGTTTTCTTAGAACTGCAGTTACATGACATAATTGGTTCTCAGACTTTTAGAACCACAAATATATCTTGGAATATATCTTGGAATTGGTTTTACGATTCTTTTGAGAATTGCCTTGAAAACCATAGGTTTATCAGTTTCCATTTAGGATAGCCACCAAACATTGGTGGCTATGCCTCGTAATAGATATGTAAACCCCTCCCACTCTCAAGGATTAGGAGTAAGAACCCTCTCGGTCCTATGCCTCCTGATCTACAAATGTTAAGGGTAGGGTAAGGCCTTGCTGTCAGGCCATTACACAATGTAAAGTACAAGGTAGCTTACTCCTATTTTCCAAGCGTAGGAGACAACTTACACCTACTTTGCAGGCACAAGAGACACTTTGAACCCATTCAGTAGGTGTAAGCTACTTCCTCTTCTGGAGGAATCTATATTCCTGGAATTAAGGCGACAGAAAAAGTTCTAGTTGAGTACTTTACATTCTCAATAATGTTGATCTCATGCTTTACAAATGAGTAATTCCCACAGCTAGAAGACATTCTTGAAATCTGGGGGCAGGACTCAACTTCCACCTCCTTCTAGGGCTTTTTGTTTTGGGCAATGCCCCCATGCAGTGACTTTACACCTCCAGGTAAAAGCACATAATGAAATTTCATAGTGAATTCGGAGGGCACCTTATATCAAGGGATATCCCTTTTATAAAAGAGAAGGGGTCTTCCGTCTACTTCTTCCCAGTGCGAGGGATATTGTGACTAAAGATGTAAAATCCCTCCCACTCTTAATGATTAGGCATGAGAACCCTCTTGCACCTCATGATTTCCATATGTTTAGTGTTAAATGTTTCACACTTTATATAATATGGAATGGGTCTTATCTAGGAACATGACAATCCCAATAGGGTGAGCCATCATTTGGTTGGGTGATGATGGGTTCTTGCAAGGCCTATTTCAAAATGTAATTGTACTTCTCAACACCCCATTCACACCTCAATAACATTCTGAATTGACAATCCACATTAAAACAAGGGGTGTATCACACTGTGGCCTTGCCCATTTACATTAAAGTATCTTAAGGCAAAAGAAGAATTATGGAAACTCAAATATTTCACCCTGCAAAAATATAATCTTCCAAAAATCCTCTAAAAGAAACCAAAATCCTTCAAGTTATTATAACTAGTCTATAACGAATCTCAATTTTCAACACAAGCCAAAATATCATCTTTCAAAAATCCTCATAGAAAAATAGATGTACTATGCAGGGGCCAAATTCCATTAAGCTACTATACTCTATAATGAATCCAAACAGAACATCCTTGCCTTGGTAGGCAAGGCCAACAAACACTAACATTACACAAATGAATCCTGCAGACTGTGTTTTATTCACACTTCAATAACAGTCTGAATAGACGGTTCAGCTTAAAACAAAACAGCACCAAAATGGATCATGCAGACTGCCTGCCCCACTTACGAAAAGTAAACTGTGTGAGTGCAAAGCAAGCAAACTTGGCTTCGACTCTCTCATGCCACCAGCCAGATTGTCCTCATTTCGTGAGTGATGACCCCGACTGATCAAGATGGATTTCGGCTGGGTACAGTTCTTGTCCTTCTGCAATGAATCATTCTTGTAAAATGAGGCTGGAGACTCCATCTACGTGTATTAAACTAGAGGTATTTGTGTGAACAAACAACTTCCAAGGAGGAAGTCTGGTTGTAGGACAATCTCAAAGTTTGTGCTCCAAAGGATCTCTTTTTTTTTAATCTCTTGCTGTCATGAGTGTACAATGATTTGAAATCTCGATCCTCATAAAACAATGTGTATTTGTCGAGCCGTAGATTGAACATTGCAGCAGTTACGCCGGTCTACCTGCGGCCTAATGTTTCTCCAGAGTCTATGAAGATGTCATCTCGGGTGGAACATCTCCAGAAAAGACATAGCGATGAGCCAAGGCGAGAAAAACATTGGAGACGCTGCGACATCAATTTGCACAGATCCTTTCCCCCAGAATGCAGAAGCTCAATTAGAACAAAGGCTGCTGCAACACACAATCCCGATCCTTGGATCTCATTTTGAGTGTGTCGACGGAGATGCTCCTTGCGTCCCAGTTGTTTGCAGTTGCAGGAATTGGTAACTAACTCCCTCACCGTCGCAGAAGCTTTTGAAGTTTTTCTTCTGATTGCAGTGTCTTTCTCGACATGCTTGTAATTTGATTGAATGTCTTGGAACACACTCTACGCAAATACCGTCGGTGCAAACTTTTTGGCAGCTTTTGCGTAGGAGCAGATGTTTGCATCTCTTGGTTTTCAAGGCGCTGCAGGTGATAGCTACTGCTTCTCTGTTGCACAAATTTCTTGTTTGCGACTGATTCTGGCCATAAGCTGCAACAGATCTGGAACCAGGGAATCCGGTTCGGCGTCTGAGTGCAGAATAGCGGGTATGAACAGTTTGCAGACTTATGTACCTAATTGCTTCAAAGAAATTGATCTTTCCTCTTGGCCTCGATTTTTTCTTCTGAGAAAGTCTGCAAACTTCAGTGTAATATTACCAATGACTCGAAGGTGTTGGACCTGTCTTGCTCCGCAGGAGATAGCGAAGGGAAGAGAGGACCAGGCGAGCATGCGTGGACACAGTTGCAGACTATGATTCTTGTCAGGAATCGGGCGATCTCGATGAACTGCTTAAAAAGAAGGTTACAATTTGCATGTGCCGCCGCGATTTAGAGTCGCGTCCACATTACCCAACCTCTTGTGCGATAGAGAATTTCTTACTGCGAAGCCCCCGATTGCAGACATCTTGTGAAGACTCTGTCTCGTTACTTAAGAAAACAACGACGTGGAATTCGTGATGGCGGCTACAACGGCGCCAGCTGCAGCCCCTCCCAAGGAAGTAGAAGGTGGCGAGGAAGATAGGGAAGAAGAGGAGGAGGAGGAGGAGGAGGAGGAGGAGGAGGAAAAGCCAGAGGTGGAAACAGAAGACGAAAAAATGACCCGTATACGCGCAGTGCAGTTCCCAATCATCGAGGAGTACCAAAAAATTCTGCAAACAGTCTTACCTCTCTTCATCAGAAAAGGGGCCAAGAAGAAAACAGAGCTCCCCGAAAAGTATGTGCTTCCGATCCCTCCATCGTTTGTTGGCTCTGCCCTTCAGGGTAGAGAGATTGTGATGCACCCAGAACAGGGCCAAAGTTTGGTATTCTTACATTGTAGGGTCATGTGGAGTCCACTAAAGAAACATGTGTGACATAACTGAAGGATCCACTTGGGCTTCACCATGCTAACCACCATGTGTTTCCAATTTAGTATGTTGAATATTTATCATCTTTATAGATGTCATTAAGGGTAGAGCCATTATGTGATGAGCCGCTTGTTTATCCATTGAACCTATGTCTCCTACATCTCGGACTTGTTTCCGATACGACAGGATACTCGTCTGAGAGACAAAAATTCAGATAACTGTAGAGATGTATCGGCCCTGCTGACACTTTTCTACTCAAGCTTGCATTCCTGATGGACATGCCAATCACCTGAAGCAAAATTCTCAGTCCCATGGACCTTCTTCCTGTTGGAAAAGATGATCATGTCGAGTCTGTGACAAGTTTCTGGAAGCAAAGTTCTAGATCTCTTAAGATTTGGAATTATGGAATTCTTGAACGCACATTTATCTCTTGTTGTTTGCTGAGTGATGCTTCAGGGAAGTGGCGACAATGGTCCGAGCACTGGGATTCAATCCAACTGATGAGCAAGTTGAGAAACTGGCTGCAAATGTGTGAATTTCGTTACGATGAAACTATGAAGATTCTGAGAGAGCACTCTGACTTTGAGCTTCTGAACTGATGCACCAAGAACATGAAATCCACCCCAAGTGGTCAAATTTCTAAAAGATGATAAAAATGTCAATAATTCTCCATTCTGTGGCTGTGTCTTATGTATGATCTCAAAATTTGCTTCAATCTTTTGCCAGCTCTTTTCTCTGCTTGTAAGCCCAGACTTGCTTTAAGTCCAGACATGCTTGTATTGTCTCTCCACAAGGAATTGTGTTGAAGTACTAGAGTATTCATGATGGATGTGTTTTCTCTTCCTGGACTGCTTTGCAGGCAAGGTACAAGGAACTACATACTACTACAAAGCTTCACTTTGCATATGACAACTTTGAGCAAAGGGTGTTTGAGTATCTTTTCTTTGAGCCAAGTGCTTTCAAACGCCATCCCAAAGAGAAGATTCTTGAAGCATTGCTGGTAGGAATCAAAGACAAGCAACACCAAGCTTGTTTGTGTTTGATACTAGTGCCTGAATCTTATATTTAGTCATGCAGGTTTCAGCAAGTGTGCAGAAGTTCTCCCACTACTTGTGAAAAATGTTTTCGGTTGATGCAACCTTGCTGTTCAATGACTTGTTTGTTTGACATTGGTGCATTCTTGGATGCACCAATGCAGAAACTAGCCAAAGGGCAAAAGGAGATGGATGCAGAGGAACTCAAGGTAAAGCTCATGCATGCAGATTGTTTTTTAAGCTGTTTCAAGATTTTCCCATGAATCAGTTAGTAGTAGCTGCACCACAATTATTTTGATTCCCATTCCATGTAACACTAGTTTGTGCATTTGATTGTTGAAATTATCATGGCAGAAAATCATGAGGACAAGAGGGATTCCATTCACTGAAGAAGAGGCAGTGAAGATGCTGAGAGTGGCCAGGGACAGAGACACTGGTAAAGTGTACGTGGAGGAGTATGCAAAGTTATTGACCCAGGATGGTCAACCACCTCCACCTGACCCTCTAGAGCCTCTTGATGAACGATTTCGTTAACATTGGGTGCTTCCTTCTACCTACCTTTATTGAGTGATTCTTTCATTTGCAAACCTTATTGAAGGTTTTGACTACTCTAACCAAAAAATCAATGACTTGTTTTTCTTACCACTAGTTTTGAGTAGTGTGGAGAGAAACCCTGGTTTCTGCATTGACATCCATGACAACCTCAAGCTTGGAAAATCCAGACAACAGTACTAGATCTTGCAAGTCTTTCTCAGAGTTCTCTCTGCCTCCATGAAGATTCACAAGCATGGCCAAGTCAACGACCATGAAGTCCCTCATGAAGTCAATAATGATCTACAATAATACTGGAGAAATTGAGCAGCAATGTTTCCACTACCTTCAGTAACCAATGAACTGCAGCATCATAGACGTACATACATGTTGAGAATGTCAGCAAACTTTCTTGTGTCCTTGTTTAATGATGTAGAGAAATTCCTTACTGAATTTACAAGACCCAGGTGGGGAAATTTTGTGCAGAATTGAGATCGACACAGATGGAGGACTGAAGAAGAGCAAGAAATTGGGCTTGAGTGTATTGGCTAAGTGCAAAACTCTGATGACCACAGTGCACAATGTTGCTGTCATGTCTTCGAGTCAGAGAGTAGGGTGAACGAAAGGGCCAGAGTGAACAACCGCAACCAGCGCCCTGTGACGGATGGATGGTGGGGTGGACAGGGAACACTTTTCCATTGGGTTTCAGTTCCCTAACTAACCACAGTAGTTACATTACTTGCCACATGCATCTACTTACCTAGTAGCCATGTATTATAGTACCAAAACCTACCTACAGAAAAGCTCACCAAGGCGAAACCTGACATCAACTCAGCTGGGGTTCATCCACAACCGAAACATAACAGGTTCAAGATCGATGGTGGTGTGGAGGCTATTTCATTCACTCAAATATATGGGTTTCTTTGACAACGTAGGATTTTATGTGTGTTTTGTGTGTGCTTTGTCAGCATCTGATATCCCCCACATTTTACATTATGCCAATTAGTTGACTGTTGTTAACAGTTGATGGCAACATCTCCATTGCTTGGTTATTTTGGCCAGATTTTGCAGACTACCAACCAGCCTTTTCAGGTTTGGGAGTAATTATATATATATTTTTAAATCATTTTTTTCTAAAGTTAACTGGTCCAAATACAGAAAGTTAAGAAATAATTTGCTCAGCAATGCTGAAAATTTGCCACCTTGAGACAGTTGTGTTAGTTTTATTTAGGGTCTATCATTTTTCATTATTTTCATTACTTAATGTTTAATTGGTAGGTGATTTTTCAATGGCTTACCAACTTATGCTAACAGCTTTTTATATTTCCTTCAACTCAATTGAGTTATTGGATAAAATGGAGTCTCTACTAGGCCTATCTAGAGCTAAGAACCAAGAATTGAGTTGTAGAGGAAATCATGTTGTACTTATGTTTTGTTGAGATCTTTTCATGGACAATAAGTGCAACCATCAATCATCATTTGGGAATATGCTTACTTCAACAGAAAATCAGGCTGAAACTCAAATTTGAAAAATAAACTAATTATTTGACACCTGAATGCCAAACCAGATAAATTACTAGGTAATAGGTACCCACATTTTAGGACTAGATTGTATTTTCCAGGACCCATTGTCAGTGTTCAGGAGGTTAAAGCCCCACCAGGAATTGGGGGCATTCTTAGAACTAAGGGCCAAGGACAAGCCCCTAAAAATGAAGAAACTCAGCCAATACTTCGCAGCATGTTGCAAGGCTCTCTTGGGACCTCATTTTATACCAACAATATTTTATCTATTGCCACAATAATATTTTTACTTTCTGAAACTTTTTTGTTTTTGGCAATAGTATAAAGTGGGTTGGTTTTATTGGTAACGTCGTGGCGGTGGTGGCAGCGGAGAGCAATAAAAGTGACACGCGGCAATCAGGGGTTGGGCTACGGATTGGTCTCATGTGAACGGGGTTAGTTTCTTCCTTTCTTCGTTTCTTCTTTGGAGCGCTCTTTCTCCATCAATCTTTCGAAAACCGCGACAAACGGTCACTTCGCGCCTTCTTCTCTTTGTTGCTGCGCTAGTCGCTTGTGAGCTTTGCAAGCTTTGCAGCCCGTCGACTGCTCCTTTGCTTGTAATCGTACGCGTGCGGGTGGATCGATCTTAACTGCCGGGGAGAGGAAAACATGGTGGAACAATTGACTGAGGAGCAAATAGCGGAGTTCAAGGAGGCGTTCAGTCTCTTTGACAAGGATGGCGATGGTATGTAGGGCATTTCTTACATGTTGCTGCAGCTTCTCTCGTGTCATTATCCAATAATCTTATAAAAAACCGCGAGGAAAAGGAACTATAGGTTTCTGGTTCTGTTGATCCCTGTTTTTTCTGTTTTTTTTCTGTGTTTGTTTTCCTTTTGGTCTTCTTTGCTAGCATTGTATCGTTTTCTTATACCCAGTAGTCTGTAGGGCAGTGTGCGGTAGAAGGTGGTAGTGGTTGTTGTGGTGCCGGGCTTTTTGAATATTTTTTTTCTTTAGCGCTTTCGACTTTACTTTAGGGAGCTGATCAATGATACCAGCAGTGAGAACTTCGCAGCTGCAAGTTTAAGGGGGTTCACGATGTTGTAGCAGATATTTTCTTTGTTTTCAATATTGTGCGACTGATATGTTTGTTGGAATGTGTACCATCTACGGGAGGTTGTGAAGATGACTTATTTCCTCTGCATTTTGGCTAGAGGTTCGTAATAGAAGGGCTTGAATCGTTGTGGAAACTTGTGGTTCGCTAGCACTGGATGATCTCTAATGTTTTAGAGTTTGACCTCTTGTTTGGAGTGAATAGATGAACTGTGCGTGCGTGGTCCGTGGATATCTTGAGGGGAATCATTGCCAAGTGTTAAAGTTTTCTTAGAAGTTTGAGAATTCACAAGGTTTGTAAAAATGAGATATTGGATTAATGAGTATTGCAGCTCTTGTGAAAGCAGCTTTTGTGAGCACAATGTTGGATATTACACTTTTTCTGGTACAGTGACAATGGCATTGAGAGTACAATGATTAATTTTTTGGTCCTTTTTTTTGTTGAATTTTATTGGCTCTGCCCTTCAGGGTAGAGACATTGTGATGCACCCAGAAATGAGCCAAAGTTTGGTATCCCTGCACTCTAGGGTCATGTGGAGTCCACTATAGAAGCATTTCTTGCATTACCAATGGATCCACTTGGACTTCACCATGCTAACCACCATATGTTTCCAATTTAGTATGTTGAATATTTATCATCCTTATGGATGTCATTGAAAGGGCAGAGCCACTATGCAACGAGCCACTTGTTTTACTTCTGTGCTCTGGTTTTGGTTGCCACTGATCCTTTTTTGCCTTGGTTACCTTTAGGTGTATGTTTCATGTTGACACTGCATCTGTCTTGTCTCGATCAAGAACAATAGGATATGGTTGTTGGCTTTTTTCCCTGCTGGGGAAGACCTTACAAGGGAGTTCTATCTCTACTTGTGCAGGATGTATCACAACAAAAGAACTGGGGACTGTAATGCGCTCTTTGGGGCAAAACCCCACAGAAGCAGAGCTCCAGGACATGATTAATGAAGTAGATGCAGATGGGAATGGGACCATTGACTTTGCAGAGTTTCTGAACCTGATGGCACGCAAGATGAAGGATACTGATTCAGAGGAAGAATTGAAAGAAGCATTTAGGGTTTTTGACAAAGATCAGAATGGCTTCATTTCAGCAGCAGAGCTTCGGCATGTTATGACAAACCTTGGGGAGAAGCTCACAGATGATGAAGTGGATGAAATGATACGAGAGGCTGACGTTGATGGAGATGGACAAATTAATTATGAAGAGTTTGTGAAAATGATGATGGTCAAGTAGCCAGCAGGCTCCTGCATTCTTTGCTGATTCCTGGGGTCAGAAAACCAACCCTGCTCCCACGGCCTTCTTGTTATCAGCCTGTTCCACATTAATTGTTCATCATGCTTGCTTCAAATGTATGAATGGCTTGGCCTATTGACCACTCTTTGTAACAGAATTCTGAAATTGTTGATGAAGCTCTGGACTCTTACCATGGTGTCCTACAGATTTTCTTACAGATGGTGTTGAGAAATTTTTGTGAATTCTGGTTGCAAAAGACTATTAGTGGTTCACAGCCTGCATAATTTTGAGTTCACATTCTGTTGACAAAATCTGCATTCTGACTTCCATTTTTAGCAGCTGCATGCATGATCAACAATTTCTCTGAGCCCATTACATTCTACTTCTGGTTTCTCAATTCTCATTAGAAACTCAATTCCAGTGTAACAATGAAACACAAACAAACACTAGCAATTGATTTACATCATTGAATTCCAAGCTGTGGTTACTTCTGTTACCAGTTTCTGGGTGCAAGAGTAGCTTGTGACAAAATATGATACAAAAGTTGTGTAATACACCAATAGAAACGCCTAAAGGAAAGAAACCTTGTTGGGCAAAGAAACCTTGTTCCAGGAAATTATTCTCTAAGCTGTTACAAAATCTTAAGCCCTACTGCAAAAACCCCACTGCAAAATCTCAGACTCCTTGGTTGAAATATAACAGCAGCTAGATACAAATGCTTCATCCAGATGCATCAACTTCCATGTTTGACAGAACTACCCAACTCCCTCCTATTGATGCATTTGGTTCTTTTGGCAGCATCCTCACCCCCAAAGCAAAATAGATGACAATTGTAAACTCAATTCTTCATGTAAAGAAGACATGCAAAAATTGTCCTCCAGATTACAGAATTCTGGAGCTCACTACCACCTTTATCCTGATGGAGATGAGAATTCTCCTCCAGATTGCTCTATGATACTCTAAAACAATGTATCTCGAGTTGTATATGATAACACAGGAGAGCTGTAATCAAGTCCATGTGACACAACCTGCAGCCATTTTCCCAACACAACTATAATAAGGCAGGAAATATTGTCCATGCAATCACTGAACTACATTTTCTGATTGATGGCATAACCAGTATTAGACCCCAGCTTTCAAGCACATATGTGGGAATGGAAGCAGAAAGGAGACAGGCAGCATATTGACTGATCAATTCACAACTTGCATTTCTCTTTAATTGAAATTTTCTCCCAACCTTCCAGGTTCATCTGAATGGCCACTTAAGCCATTTCTATCATTTAACAGCAGCAGCAGCAGCAGCAGCAGCAGCAAGAACTCATACCAGAGCACAAAAGGTGCAACATTGGTGTCCAGCCAACAACCAAGACAAGGCAAAAAACATACCATGGCGGTGAGTGAAGCATAGCGCTCCTGACATAAAAACAATGGCTTCCCTCTCTGCAATTCAATATCCTGCAATTCCAGATCATGACATGTTTAAAAAATAATAGCCTTGCAGAAGCTGGAATCTAATGTTCCTGATGGAAGGCCCATCTTGAAATTCTAAGGTCTTCCCCATGTCAGTGATTGTTTGCAAAGAACTACTAGCCATCAAGATGAGCTGCTCAAAACTCATTAGTTGTCAGGATCCATAGCAGCAGTTACCTCCTCTCCGAAGGCATCCAGGTAAGGTGAAGGCCACAAAGTTTGCCGCTCACATCGCTGTAAGAGAATATCTGTCCTCTGTCAAACAATATCACATAGAGTTACTAAGGGCAATGCTGTGTTGGACAATCACAGAATCCTCAAACATTCTGGTTTTGTTCTGGCCACACTGGCATCAGATTTACTAATACTAACCACTAGGAAATCCATAAGTGAGATTTTTGAGCAATTGACAGTTCAGCTCAGCACAACTCAGCAGTCATGCTGTCCAAGATCTTGACCTATCAGCAATTGATGTGACTTACACATCAACTGAACACCATCTGAAATTCCACAGTTTCTTTCAAGCATTGCATGAGCAAAAACTGAGCAGCATGGCATACCTCTAACATCAAGAATACACCAATGCCTGCCCCACATGTCATAGCATGCCTGTAACATTCACCTTGTCCATTTACACTGTGCAGGGGAACAACAGAACCTTCAGCATGTTAGTTTTTTGTCTAATATATGAACACTAGCAAAACACAAGCATGCTGAGAATCTAACATCATACAGCTCCACCAATAAGGGTCAGGTCTTAACCAATTTACTACAGTGGAAAGACAGCACAACAAGATCATAAGCCAACAACTCAGGTAGGACATCTGTCCAATATATGCAAGAGACTAATCATCAGTCCAATACCCAATTTTGGTTTTTATGAGCCATGCAATTCCTGGTTATGATTATACTTTGGTGGCCAAACAACCCATATACTCTTTGGCTATGTCTTTGAACTGGTAACACTGAAGTGATAGCAACCAAATGGTGAAGCAACCTGCAACAGAGACGTTGACTAACTGCACAGCAAAGAGCCCCACACAAGAGGCACAATGCTGGCTGCTCTGGTACATTGTTACACTGTGGGCATTGCTCCTTCACATACCTACACCATAGTCATTGATCATTTGTCAAATTGCACATCTCAAAATAAAAATATCTTGTATTGACTACATGTTCCTCAAGGGACTCACTCATGCTTGATTATCGAACCTGTCAAGAAAAGGTTAAGTTTAGCACAACTCTAACTTGCCCTTGTCAAAATGAACAACAAAAGTTAGCAAGTGACTTGTCAATCAATTTTGAGACAAAAATATGTACCGTTCCAAAAGATCCTGAAACAGATGTGGAAGCCGCATCATTTGGAAAGGTGCTGCAGTGGTCAGACGGGGAGGAATATGCATCCCTGAATCATTCTTCACATGCTGACACCAGCTTAACACAAGACCATGCACCTTGTCCTGTGCCAAGATTTCTGGTAAAGGGGGAATAGAAAAAGCACGCTCAAGTTGTTCCAACTCCTCCATCTCATGCAATATCTGACTCTCTGAATCTGAAGATAAAGAGCTAGCTCCAGGCAAATTCACATGTCCCTCAGAAAGCTCCCAAAGGTGGGCCCTGGCAACTGGGAGGACCTGTGTTGATCCAGACATCAGATTCTGTAGTAAACTGCATCTTCGGAGGTAACTCAGTGTCAATCGACGAACTAAAACCAATGGGGGCCCAGCAGGGATGTCCTCATTTAAGAAGGGTTGTGCCACCACAGTTCCGGCCACAGCTGTATGTACAGCCATCACAAAAGAGCGTGCTGATGGTGCCAATTCCACATCCAAATTTAATGATGTGCTGGCCTGTGCAATAACCTGAAGGACCTCCCAAAAAATCACAAAGTCATTTTGTTGTAAAGAATGCCTCACAAGTTAAAGCAAGAACAGCAGCCAGAGAAGTGCATGGTTTCTGAACAGCAAGCTCAACAACATAATGCAAGCACCCAAAAAAGGATTAAAACAAAAAAAATTTAACTGTTCCATACTCTAGGCTTCTAGTAGCAAGACCAAAGGAATGATAAGAGAATGGACCATACCTGAATCACACACACAAGATAAAAAAGGTGTACAAGTGCTGTGAATGGAGCACCATTTGCAGGCAATGGCAAAGGCAGGCAAAAAAGCAACCAAACAAATGAACTAAAAGGATCATGAACCAGCACTGGGTCCGCCAATCGCTTCCAGAACTGAACATCTGGTGAATCCTTTTCCTTCTCTAAGTACTGTGAAAGTGAAGAGAAATTGCCTGCCATAGCACAAGCATTAAGTCACACAAACTACCAAAGCACAGCCAGAATTATGTGAGGAATATGTGAGCTCAACATTGTTCTAGAACACCAGTGCTAAAGACTGTGCTGTAGCACTGGTCTGCAAGCAAATTTGATGACAAGAAAGTCTCATGCTCTTAGATGGCCAGCACCTTGTCCTACATATCCTGGACTTATGCAAAAAATTCTCACTCACATCAAAGCACCATACTGGAAATTTTGCAAGCAATGTGATAATAGAACTGCCAGCCTATAGAGCACAATTCCATCAACAGAACCAGTCAAGGTAGAGACAAGTAACAATAAACCCATTATCATGTGATATAAACAGACAAATGCAATTTCTACACAACTTAATAACATTACATAAGGACTCCTCACCAGGCAAGTTCTCTGCACAGATGTCTGTGGATATGCCATGGGCAATGGTGTCCATGAGCAATTGCATGCCCCTTGCCCGAAGAAGTACAGCCTGCCTGCTTTGACTTTGAGTGGCTTTGGCCACATGCAGCAACAGAGGCAAGACAGAACCCCTGGTGGCATCACCCACCTCACCTAATGCCACCAGGCCACTGGCTACCCCAACTCCAACTTTATGGCTGCGGGCAGCCAACTCTGCAGACATGAGTGAATAACAAAAAACATCCCATAGAAGTAAACCCTGGTATACACGACCATGAACTGTCTTGAAGTGGTCCTCCTCTTGGTAGAAAAGACCGAACAATTGCATTGTTAGGGCTTCAAGGACTCCCATAACAGAGTCAGGTAGCTGTGGATCAACCACCTTCCAGAACCCAGGATTGGACACCAACTCCTCTGCCTTAACCAGAAGATGCAAACCATGCTCCACCTGCAGAGCCCCCACATCTCCGCTTGTGCTGGCTCTAAATAGCTGGGGGATGCTTGGAGGCTTAAACAGGCTGTTTGATCCTCTATGCCCAGGCAATACTGGCAGAATTGAATTTGCAAGTCGCCGACAAACTGGGCATAGAAACTCCCCCTGAGAAACATGTTCAACAAATTAAACATCCTTATGATTGAGGCATCTGGAGTAGTACAACCGAAAAGTGCAAAACTATGACTAGATACAGCAAGAATGCAAAGTCACAAGTAAGATTGACCAACCCCATCTCAAAGGGACCTTCGATTCTCTTCTTTGTCTAGACCTCCAAACTGTTGCACATAATGACTCCATCTCTATGACCCCCATAAATTGTACCATATCTGGATCCACAATTTGCAAGCCATCAAAGAGAGCTGTGGACACTCCTGGCTCTAGTTGATCACAGATAAGGGGACTCACAAGTACATGGACTGGATATTAACTTGGACAAGACCATCTCAAAGACAATTTGCACTCTCTATTCTAGCTACAACTAACCGCATATTTGCAGCTCATCGAACATACCTTGGTTGGATCAGCAATTTCCACACCCTCAAACTCAGCCCTGCTGTAGTACCTGAATACCACAAAGTGGTGCAGTCACTAACACCATAGCAAACCAAGATACAAGTCAACAATAGGTGACAGGAAAGATGCAAAAAATCCTGAAGAGAGATTCACAGGATCTATTATCTTCACAATGCCTGCAAGTCCCCAAAGCATGCAACATCACTAAACACAGTAGTACAAATTCTTTGTGGTCCTCCATCCATCAGAAATATTCAACAGTCCCAAATACCTCCGGAGAAGTGATGAAAAGTAGCGGTCAAAGCACTCCTGATGAACAGCATGCCCGCAAGATGACAGATAGACACCAATTGTGTCACTCACTCCATTCACATGTGATGCAGTGGTGTCAGGAATAGATTGGGAAGTATGGGCAGGGATCCCCCTGGCATCTGCTGGGCCTGCCTCTCCTCCTGGTTCAGCATCTCCCTGCCATGGAGACTCACTGCCAACTTGTTGCTGCATTTCCAAATGAATGTGTGACACAGCTGTCACATACTCACCCAACACAGTTACAACAGCAGAACCCTTGCTTTTACTGCTCTCTTCTTGCTCCCCCTCACCTTGGCTGTCCTCCCACCAGTTCACAATTGAGCCAACTGTCACAACAGAGAAGCCTCAGACCAGTCACTTTTGATCTCCCCAGAAGCATTTGCCTCCCTGTCAACTTCTGAACCTTTCTACCATAGACAGTAAAACAAACACCACAGTACTTCACAAAATAGATTGCATGGGCAGAGACACAACACAAACCTTTGGTGACTCTGGACTCAATATCATGCTCCACTTCTGTAATTTCAGAGCTGGACTTGGTTTCTGCAGGATGCCCCACTGCTGCTACACTTGGGGTGGCTTCAGGAACCCATCCAACTGTGTCCTGAATGCCCGGTGGAGGCCCATCATGGTTGAACTCTAAAATGATGTCCTCACCTTCTTGGAGGTTTGTTGGAGTAGCATTTCCTGAAGCATCCTGGATCCAGTGCCATGGTTCATCTGTGATGTTCATTTCTCCTTCTTCCCCAGTCCCATCTGCAGTAATAGTCCCCAGTGCTTCACCCTCTCTTTCCATAAGTGTTGGCACTGAGCTTCGCTCCCATGATGGGGTGGATTTCTCAGCAATATTAAGCAGTTTTGATTTCTGTGGAACAGGAGATAATCATCAGCTGATTGGGCATGCAATTGTTACCCTACTAGTCATCACAGTAGTGCTATGTTGGCTATAAGTCCAAAACAGACTTGGAACTTAGGTTCAGACTCAGAGTGCCACACAGAAATCATGACCTAGACAAATGAAATCAACTTGCTTGCAGTATTCTGCAGAGTGTCACACAAACAGATGCCAGAAAAATTTTCAAATGAATATTAACATGTGTCAGACACCATGGAGATCAATCAACGAAAGCCCACTAACATTCCAAGCTTGGCCCACATCAATGCAACAGAAATACCTGCACAAGGATCAAGAAACATATTGGGCTTGTAGATGCTGAGTCATGGCAAAGTGCACACGCAATTGAAGGAGAGTCTTCAGATGTCAATTCTACTCCAGAATCTTTTGGAAATTTTGCATCGTCCTCTTTCTCTCGACAACTGCTATCACCTGTTGGCTGATAACTGGCAACAAATTTCTCCTGTGCAGCTTTCATTTTTGCCTGCAAACCAGTTATCAAGAGGATTAAGCCCCAAGCTTCCACTTGGGTCACCTGCATGAACAGGCTTCAGAATCGCAAAGAGGTTGCAACAATTCTGCAAGCCTCTCAGTTCAGTTCATGTAGCCACTATCAACCCTCAAGCTTCAGCAATTGTTTTGTTTCTTCCTAAGTGATTTTGCATTCCCCTGGTCTGCATGTGGACCATTATCACACTTGCAATTCACAATCTATTAACCTTAATTTCTACAGCTGCTCTTGACACAACAAGCATCTATTTTGGTGAGACCACTGCAATCAACATATCAGATCCACCAGACACAGATTCAATATCACCTTCTAAAGTGGAAACACACCATAACAGCAGCCTGACGTTCTCGAGCAATTGCTTGCCGTTTCTCCATATCCATGATTGAAGACTGATCCTTAGTCTCAGAGTTACCAGTCGTGGAAGTTCCACTAGACAAAGGCATGCAGATGATTTCTGGAGCAAGAGACTCAATTTCATACATGCATTCTCTGCTCAATTGAGCAAACTTTCCCAGCAACCTTGTAATCAAGTCTGCAACATTGTAACTTCCAGCCTCACCTGCAATGAGATGTGAGGCACTCCCCTTACTGAACTTGCACAGGACTAAAACCAGCAGAGACAGCAAACTCTGCTGCTCAGGCATTATCATACCATCTGCCGACTGCACACAAACTCTCTCAATAGCACGCACAAGAAGTGGTGGATTCTCCTGTACATTCCAACTCTGTCCTCTGAGGAGAGGTGATGAAGATCTGCAACCAGTTGAGGGAAGCCCAACAGAGGATGCTCCTGGTTCAGATGTCTCTACAACAGGGCTGCTCACTTCCACCTTGTTTTGAGCTGCTGAACACACATCCAAAGCTAAAGCCAGCAAGTGGAGTGCTGTGAATAGCAATCCTTGTGGTGCCTTCGAGTTTGACGGGTCTTCAGAATAAGTAGCATGAAAGAACACAGAGCGCAAAATATCATGAACTCTTCCAGAGATCACAAGTCGTCCCATCTCCTGCAGCTGCACAAATGGCTGTTTCCAACGAGGCAGTTGTAGAAATATGGCCGGAGCCTTGCATGCTTGCAAGTAACGCTCCTCTGCAGATTGCAGCTCATGTGGGCTCCACACTGGATGATAAAGATCCAGCTCTTGCCAGCACTCTTCTCGCAACACATACTTCCCCTGTTCACAACATCAGAGGATAGCTTGGTACACTCCAGATCTACTTCATCAATAGGTAAAAGAGTACTTATCACCCAAGAAGCAAACAAACTTTCATGGAGTTCATAGCAAACTCTGTCCAGGAAAGTTGTCTTATGTGCTAACAGACAAACTGATTCCATACAATGTATTCAAGTGCCATATGCAAATACATTAACAAACCTGTTGTATGCCAGAAGGATTACAGAATTTTGCTACAGCATCCAAACACTCTTGCACTTCCTTGCTGTCTTGCAGACGTGGAGGGAGAGCCTTCAGCAATGCACTGTGGGTTGAATCCCCAACAGCCAACCTCTGCACCAACTCCCGCCGTAAAGCCTCTACCATGGTCAATCCACAAAATCCCCGCTCTGAAACCAATCGTATGAGCAGTGCTAGAAACTCTTGTGCTAATATGGGCTCATACCTGCACCCCCCAAAGTACCCCCAATGCACTTTACTCCTTGCAATCTGTTGCAAACTTGCACTTCACATTCTAAGGTGCAAAACAATGGCCCTTGAGAATTATTGCAGTTAGATATGCCATACTCATTAGGACACTGAATGACAAGACTGAAGTAGTCTGTCAGTCCAAAACGTGCTTGAATTCGCTCCACAAATTCTTCTGGAGGTGCCATGACTGAACAACATTGTAGAAGAAACAAATCAAGCTCCAGACTGTCTTCACACCTGCCATCAACAACAATTCCATGCCATATGGATGATGTTATATATGTCAAGACACATTCATATTCTTGGATTCTATAGTCTTCCTCTTTCTCTGACCTGAAGGTTTGATAAGCTTACTTTTCATAACAATAGAAGGCACCCAGAGTACCCACCAGTGCACATTGTGGTACAGATCACAGAGGACACTGGCAGTGTAGCCATTGTGATGCCACATACCAGCCAACACCTGGGCACACAAAACTTGCAGACGCAAAGGATGCTCCATCAACACTGCAGCAAAACCTGGCACTTGATATTGTGTTGGAAACAGCTCTGCTAAAAGTCTCCCACCTTCTAGGAAGCCACTGTTGGCTGCAGATGATCCTTCTCTGACAAGAAACCCATCTGATTCGGAAGAATAAAGTTCAAGTGCCTTGTGAAGCAGCAGTCCAAGCATACGGTGCAATGGAACATGGTAAGATACCTCTTGCTTGCTCACATCATAATCAACTGCAGGCCATTCATTATCTTCAAACAGCTGCCCTACTCCAGCCCAAGAAACATCTGTGTCCAAGCCCATCCACCACTCTGGTCGGGCACTCTTCCCAACCAAAACTCCTTTGCCCACCCCAGGGTGCAACACATCAACATCCATATCTGCAGCCTGGTTTGCACTGGCAGCAGGTGCTACAGGAACCAAGAAATGCCTGCCACCTTGCAGCCATTGTTGTATTGTTCTCCCTCTTCCTTGAGCAACCCTCTCTGCTTCACTGTCAGTAGGCTCCACAACTCCTTGGTTCAATCCTCTACCCCACCACCACAACCCCCCTCGTAACCCTCGCCTGTGACCAATGTCAATACCCTTGTGCCCTGATTTGACTATCCCCCTTGACACATCCAAAGCTAGCCAGCTGTCCAGGACTTGTGTACATTCAGAAATGAGCCATGTTAATGGTGCAGACATTGTCATCCCCATTGTGGACCCTACAGTGGCCTCCCTTTTCTCTCCCACCTTTGCACTTGCCTCACTGGGAGGGCTTACATCCACCACAGAAGTCACATTATACATCTCCACATCCAAGGCAGGCCCACCACTGGTGCTACAAGCAACGGCTGCTGCTTCCCCACCATGGCAACCCACTTTAGCAGGCCTCCTAACGTCAAGGTCACTGATTGATTTTTCACAACCAGTTTTGCCTAAGTCATTCTCAGGCTTATGTTCAGGTATATTATTGAGTCTCACCTCCCCATTGCCTGATGCAGCTGCTCCTGCAACAAAAAGGGGATGAACAGTAGCCATCCGCACCTCTAAGAAATAAGCTGACCTCCAATCTTCATCCTCTTCTTCCACATGGATGTTTGTAATTCTCTGCTGTGGATACATGCCTTGCACAAATGCAAGCAAGTGAAGCCAAGCCCTTGCCAGCTCTTGGCGTTCCTGTGCAATATACTGAGCCACTTCCAAATGGCTCATCACATATCGAATGTCTTCAATCACTCTAAAGTAAAGCTGATTCACAACTGCGCCCTTACTCACCTGTCACAAGAACACAGACCAAGACATAGGCTCTTCATCTGCAGACGAAAAAGATCAAACAATAGTCTTTGATGCAAACAGTTCACCAGTAGATCAAAGTTCCTAACCATCACAGCTACTATTCTCCATGCCAAGAGGGCTGCTCTATAGACTTTCAGAAACAAAATTCCCTGATTGCAGTTACTATGATCATCTGATGTCATTCAAAGGCGCTACAACAGTGAATACAGAGACTAGACAGCCATGCATGTACTACTTTTCAATAACATACCATGAGTCGGCCATCCTCTCCAATGCAGGAGCAGAAAAACTCTTGTAAGGTCTCAAGAAGCATGTCCAAAAGCCCTGACTCCATCACCAGCTTGAGTGTGAGGGTGGGAACTGTGAAAATCTGTACAGAGAAGCTGTAAAGTGTGCGTGCATTCTCACGTGCTCTTGCAGTCTCTTCTGACACCAAATCACGCAAAAACTTCGGATAGTATGATATAAATATCTCTGCAAATGCATGTTTGAAATTGCCATCCCCCAGGAGCTTGTACAAAAGCTCATGCAAGGATGTAACAAGTGCCTTTGGCAAGAAGTACTCTGTCCTCATTAATATATCCAGAATACCTACACTCTTTTTTCCCATCACCTCTGCAGTGAAGGCCAGCATGCTTTCACTGCATTTGCAAAAATCAAGGAGCATATCAATGCAAGCCACTGAAAGCTGGGATGCCAACTTCTCCTCTTTTGTCTGAAGGCTCCACTTCTTGGGCTTTCCCTCTACTACAAGATCTGCAGCTAACAGTTGCAACCTCCAGCATGATAGGATGGCTTCTAGCACAGGGGTGGCTGTTGCTACAACAGATGGAGACAGGGATGTCCCCTGTCCAGGACCACAGTGTCGGGAGCAGAATCCAGACTGCTTCCATGCTGTAATATCCCCACAGTCACAACAACCTCCACCTGTACGAATCATTGAATAGTCATGGGTTGAATGATTGCCATGCTGGAAGCAAGGAACACAAATAGCACAGGTGGGATCAAGCTCGCATGTGCGGCACCGATAGGCTATGTAATGGCTCCCCCAGACTGCCCCACAGACTCCTCTAGCACCACCATTCTGCTGACCTGCATCTGCCAGTACTGCCTGTGGCTCCCCCTGAAACATTGCCCACTGCACCCACTTGAGTGCATCCTGACACTGATTCTGGAATTCCTTTCCCAAACCAGGCCATTGATCCTGATCAGCTCCATCTGGTTTATCAGGTGGTATGTCATCAACTCCTGGTAACAAAGCAGCAACAACTGCTGGCAGTTGCAGCCTATGCTCCTTTACATACAGTGCAACCCCTGCCTGACCTCTCTCCAAATATTTGGGAGGCAAGCCACACTTGATTAGCCTCTGCAAACACACACCACCATCAAAGAATCCTATGTCAATTCCATGAACACATATAACTACAAACATTTCCTCCTTTATGAAACAGGAAATGCTTCCCTACGACTCCACCTTCCAAAAATAGGACTACAAATTCACATATCAACCATACCATCTCATCCACGGATGCTGATATGTGCAATTCACATTGATCTTCATAAGTCTCACCGCCTTCAATAATACACATATCAAGACTGGACTTCCAAATTTGCAGACGTTGCAACACGTAATTGAATTTCATGTCACTCGTGATATCTCACTAAGTAGCAACAGAATCCAACCACAAGAGATCCTTCCAATATAGAAACGGAAAAATAGCAAATTACAGAATGCAGGTCTTTTCCCTTCTTCTGTTTTGCAAAACTCGTATAGGTTGGTCCTATCTATCTTCCCACACCTCTTAACGGATTCTCACTAGCAACGAATGAAGAAAATTCCCGTACCAAAGGGAGACACAAAGCTCCAGAGGCGAAATTCGCAGCAAGAAATCGACACAGACACGTACATACTTGAATTATTATAGCGTCTGAGGACGTGGAAGGGATCCCGGTAGGAGTAGCCCCCATGATGTTGCTGCTGGCGGACGCACTTCCCGTGGTCGACGTCGGATGCCTCTCACTTCATCGTCCCAACCTTCGTCCCCTCTCGCACCTATCTTCCTGCTCCTCCCCGAAATTCCCCCACGCGCCTCCCGAATACTTACTCTCATGCACTACTCTGCATAACCAATCCGCTACACAGGTGCAATCTCTTCTCGCCTTCCGGCTTCTTTGCCTCTCTCTCTCTCTCGCGGGCGCCGTCGCTCGCATCGTCGTCACAGAACGGGCCAATAGCAAGTCCGCCGCGACGGGAAAGACACAGAGAAAGAAAGAGAAAAGAGCATAGGTACACAATTTTCATGTCTGCCCGTTCAACTGGACCCCACCTAGCTACCCGTCAGTGTTTTTTTAAGGGATTTCTAATGTAGCCGAAGTGGCGACAATCCATAGGATGCTGTAGAAAAAATGGCGATCATCCCGAAGAAGATTTAGCCAAATCCGGCTATAAACCAGACATTAAGTACAAATATTTTAATCAACCTTCTATATTGATGGCTACACCCTGAAAACCAACTATCAAATAATGCTAATTCCTACACTTTTTTTTTCTCAATTTTGGTGATTGAAACCCTCCAAAATCACTTCATATTTCAATTTTTAATTTTTAATTTTTAATTTCGTTTTCATAAGAAATTTCGCCAGTAAAGCAAGGCGTGTGTCACACAATGTGGCCTTGCCATTTACATTAAAAAGTATCTTAAGGCAAAAGAAGAATTAAGGAAACTCAAATATGTCACCAGCAAAAATATAATCTTCAAAAAAATCCTCTAAAAGGAACCAAAATGCTTCAAGCTATTATAACTCTGTAACTAATTTCAACACAAGCCAAAATATCATCTTTTATATAAAAATAGACCTTAACATTTATTTGAGAGAGCCTATGATTAAGGGTATATATCACCATGGATTTGACTTGTGTTATAGTTTCAATTCATTGAAACCAATGGAATAAAATATATCCATGGTGATCTATAAATGCAGGGGTATGTTTCTAAAATGATTATGTTTAAGTCTTTTATTAGCATGAAAATGGCCATATGCGAAATATGAATCATAACAAGGTGGTTATGCAAAAAAATGCATCTAAGTACATTCAAGTGAACTCCAATAGATAGATCTCATATATTGATCTCCAAATAAAGATTTAGATTGAAAATAAGAAAAATGAAAAATGATAATAGGATAGTATATGAGGTCCAATTACAAAAAACTCTTTTCTCGCAATCACTTGCAAATCTTACGGCTTGTGTTCAAATTCATTCTCCAATATTTCAATCAGATCAACTTCTAAGTCTACAAACTCATCCATTGTGTGAGGCTGCATATGAATTCATACAATCACAATGAGTATCACATCTTAGCATGATATGCAAAAAAATACATAACCAAGCCTAATCTAAATCTACCATAATGCAATATCCTTTTCCATAACCAAGTCCAATCTAAATCTACCATAATGCAATATATCCTTTTCCATAACCCAAGTCTAATCTAAATCTACCATAACGCAATATATGCTTTTCCATAACCAAGTCTAATCGTCCAATCTACCAAAAGATTGTAACACTTTTCAATTATGAATATATTTACCATAAACATTCATAAACATTGTCGGTTATCACAACTTTCCCAATCATCAATTATCCATAAATTTCAGTTACTAGATTTTACCATTATTTGCAATTATTTTTCAGGTTATAAATCAGACAAATTAGTAACAAGCTGTTGTAGCCGGATAAGTTTATAACTGCCCAACACCTGGTGTAACTTGTCAGCTATACATTTCTTTTCTTTTCTTTTCTTTTCTTCTGTCCTGACCCCAAACCCCCCAATGGGCCCCTCTACTTTTTGTTTCATCTTTTTCTTATCTCCCTGGCTCGCAAGACCTAGTCTTGGATGCCAGATTTTTCTTCTTTTAACATTCTTCTCTTTTCATTTAGGTTCTGGGACCCGAAAATTCCAGTTTTATATTTTATAGCAGGGTCCAGCTTGCTCAGCTACACAGAGTTCATGACAATTGGAAAGTGAAGGAACCTTCTTAGATCTGTAATTTTTTATTTTTTATTTGTTTTCTTTTTTTGGGTTTTATTGACAGGATCCCTTCTTAGGCAAGATGCATGTCCGACTGGAAGTGTGGGAACCTTTTTGAACTGTGGAATGGGCGGCCTGTTCCACCTAGGAATGTGGCCAGTCAGATGCGAAAAGCTTGTCATTCCATTGGGTGATAACAGGTTTGACAAAGGCTTGTTCTACATCGTTATTGGTAGTAGTTCCCATTGTGGATTTTTCACGCATATGTATCATCCCTCATTGTTAATGCTTTCTAAAATGTCAATTGACTACGGCAACAAACTGCTGAATAACTAAATAAATTTTAAATCTTAACTTCGGCACTTGATTTTTTAATTCTGAAATTTTCAGCAAGTAATGGTTATAAATAATAATAAACATAATAGTTTTTAAGTTTGTGGGATTGTTTAGTCTGCCTAGGCTGTCTCAGTCTAGTGCTTGAACTTTAATGTCTTCAGTTCAAACCTGGCGGTTCTAAACTTGCAGATATTTTAATTTTATGGCAATTTCAGCACAAGTAACAAATAATTTTTCAAAAATTCAGCAAAAAAAATAAAATAAAAATTTATGCTGAAATTGTTCGGGTACTAAGGTATATTAAAACTGGAAACAACAGTTGTTTGCTTGTCCCACCTAGGAAAACAGCTAAAATATTGTTGGAATAGGATAGGCCAACAATAGGACAGCACAACTTGTTACATGTGAGGTGGTTGCAACAAGTTATATATGAGGGAAGCTCGCACCAATGAACTATGTCCAAAACCCAATGTAAGAACCAGCCAAAATTTGGAGAGATATGAGAGCACCGACAAATTTTAAGTGTAGGGTAAGGACCAAGAAGGGGGCCATAAGTTCCCAAAAAGAGGGCCTGGCACAAGGTGGGACTCTCAGCCACATACTCACATGCTGAAGGTCCTTACTAATGTTGTGAGAATACTTGGTTTGTTTTAGATTAAAAATCGAAAGTTCAAGTTATTGTGACTTGGACCCAAGTTGACATCCTTTGGACAGAATTGGTGTGATGAAAAGTGAAGTAAAGATGAAACCCTAAAGCAATGGCAAAACGTCATCAACTGTCGAAGTTAAAACATGACAAATTGTTGATAGTTGATGGCAATGGGCGAGGGAAGTGCAATGGTTTTTTGTTTGTTTTGTTTTTATATTTCTTTTGTTGCAGGTTAATGCATGGCAGCTTGATTTGTGTTAAAACAACATTCGGCATTTGATGTTTGGCTATTGTTCTTCATTGTAAAGGGAGTCCAACAATGGCTAGCTAGTTTTGGAGGATGCAAGTGATGAGTTTTTGGATTGCACCTATTTGAAGAACAACATAATTTTTTTGAAGGCAATTAAGCACCAGATTCTAGGTTGCATTGTTTTAGAAGCTTAGAAAATATTTCATGTGTTTTTGCAAAATGAAAGTGGAGGAAAAATGTTTCATTGTGTCCACGTCTTTTTTCTTAAAAGCATTTGATATTCATTGCACATGTCCTTCAACAGAGAAAATGCAAGTTTAATAGTAGAAGGTAGGGGTCAATTCAAGGATATGATGACAGGTTTTAAGAGTTTCAAAAGCAATCCCTATTGCAAATTGTGGGGTTGTTGTTAATGTTATTGTTGCCCATAATTTGTGTGTGTGGGTTTGTGTTGTTGGGAGAAAGAATACCCATGTGTTTCGAAGCTCCAAGGTTGAAAATGTTTTGGAAAAAATTCAATCTCGAAAAATATGTATGGGAATCCAAGACATTCCATATTTGTAAAACCTCCAGAGCAAATTGTCAAAACATGGAGTACGCCTAAATATTATTGTGGGGACAACAATATCAAAACAAGAGGAGAAAGTTATTTCATTATTGAGTTCTTGCATTATGTGTTGTTTTGTGGCTATTTAAGTCATTTGTAATGTGTTTTTGTCCAGAATCTACTATGGGATTGTGTTCATTAGGGATGGGAGTATCTATTTTAGTTTTTTGTGAATTTGCTTTCAAAAGGACTAGTTGAGCTTGAGAAAATGGGATCGAAGTGCTCTAATCCTTGATGACCTATAGTCTTAGTTGAATAGGAGTTCCATAGTTCAGTCAATTTGGTAACCTTTTGTTTCACATCATAATGTAGTAATTTCCTTGAAGATGTAATTTGAATTGTTCACTTGTAAGACTAAGGTGGGTTTTTTTATCCCCATTTCTGTTCGTTACACCAACGCAAGAATTGACGTGTGAAATTAATCTTTTGCTAGATTTAGAATTGAAACTTGAACTATGAAAATACATTTTTGAAAAGAAGGTGAAAATCTTTAGTAAGAAAAATGAATTTTTTGAAAAGTTAGTAAGTAGGTTAAATTTTATAGATAACTATTAATGTAATTAGTTGTTGAACCTACATAAAGTCTTGTCTTAATTTAGTGTAAAAACTATATGTTCATACACTCTTTAGCATTGGGGAGTGTGTAATGTGTTCATGGAACCAAAACCAGCTTTTGAATCAAGTTCAAAGGTTCTTGAATTTGTAAAAATGTGTTACAATTAGAATTAAAGGGTTTAGAAATTGGAAGAACTAAATTCCAAACCCCACCCAAAGAACTTTTGAATCAATTTTTTAATATCAAAACCAAAGTTAGAAGTTTTCTTTGAAAAATAAAAACCACACAACATTGGTCCTTACTAATGTGAAAATTTAATAGAATTTCATTTTTAAAGTGATGATTGTGACTGAATTTCAAAAATGAAGAAGAACTTTACATGTAAAGTGGCTTTTTTATTATTGAATTTACCAAATAAACCTAGTCGACATGCAATAATGGGATTATGGGAGGAAATGGAACTAAATGAAGGGCTTATGTGAATGGAGACTTAACAAATGTAAATGAATATGGAATAGAGAAGTTGAATGGAAAGAACAACAAGAAAAGGAACAATTGATAGATATCTCTAATGAAGTTTTCTTTTTTTTAATGTTTATGTGTTCAGCTTGATTTTTGTTGTGCATTAATGGTGATAGCTAATGTGTGGTGTTGAATGTGAGGGAGTTATGTTTAAATTAATATTAAACCCTAAATTTAAATTTGCACATTATTTTTTTACTTCTTTTCTCAAGGTTTTTTTTTTGTAATTCATGATGATATTGTTCAAGCATTGGATACTTTTCTCTCTTTTCTTATTTCTTTTAGTGCCACATCTTGACTACTCTTGTTTGTGTTATGTAAAAACAAGGAGACAGGTGACAAGGTTATTAAGAACATCAAAATCAAAGCTAGAAACCTAATTGTGTCATTGGATGTCAATTTTGTAACTCATTTGAGCTAGAGTTATGTAGTTAGTAAGACCCAATTAAACTAGCATATGTACTAAAATCAAAAGTTTTCAATCACATTAAGAATATGATCGAACCAAAATCAAATGTTCTAATAATAATCCAAAATTAACCAACACTAATATTGATCCTTGCATAATTATTGGACAGATACAACTTGAAGAGGAAAGAAATTGTTGTTTACTATTAAAAAGACAATTGTTGTAAGTTCTTTCTTACCTTTTATGCCAAATATTTCAATCTTGTTTGACTTTTTTGTTTTGCTATGTTTTCTCTTGAACATGAGGTATCAAATGTATCCTCGAGTAGTTTGTATCAATAAGACAATATGATCTAAATTATTGTGAATGTTTGATTTGTTTTGATAAGAAGATAAATTGGAATGTTTTAGGTCTTGGCAAGATAAGCTACATGCCAAGGAGTTGTTTTATTTAGCAAATTTGATTACAATTTATTTACAATTATAGTACCAACCTTCAAACTTCAATGCATGTGAATTTTTAAAAACTAAAATGTCCATTGGTGACCTTCAATCCTTTTTTAGGTGTGTTGTGGATCATGTGGAAAATCAGGGAATCTATCATCCTTTAGAATTTGGGCAATACAAAGTGTGTTGCTAATGGTGGTTTTTTTATCTTTATTTTTGTAACATGCTTGTAAATGTGTTTCATAATAACACATGAAAATTGTCAAGGATAGGTTAGTGTTATCTACATCTAATATATGAGGTGTTAAGGACATGGTGATTTTAGGAACATTCAACTTCTTTAGTTCAAGCTACAATGCTTACAAAAGTTGAAGCAAATGCACCATCATGATTCACATCAAAAAAAAAAAAGCACTCTAACATAATGCACAATGCCAAAATGTTTTATCCACAACAACACAATATGAAGAGGTTTTTTTTAATGTATTTTAAAAATGTGTTATAAAGCATAATAACCCATGTTCCTTTTAGAAAATGAAATGCCCCACCAAATGTTTTACTCATGTGATACCCACCAAATATGAGTTGGTACCACATTTGAAAACAATTTTTAAAATCCAAACATGGTCTTTATGCAAGTGGTAAAGCCTTAGTAGTTGTGGGCTTGCTTGAAATTGGGCTTGTGCTTGGCTCACATGGGCCCTTATTTCATTAAAGCCTGTGGCCTCAAGCTTTAATTTACACCAAAAAAAATAAAAATTATTGTGCAACTTGTATTGATTCTATGATCTAGCCCTAAAAACATGTCTACAACAAGTGGGTAATGCTCAAACCCTTGTCATCAAATCTCTATGATGTGGAGGAAGGTCTTGATGTAGGTGTATGGTAGCGTTTTGTTTGCTAGCATAATTTCACGAAAAGAAAAAAAGAAAAAAAAGAAAAGAAATCACAAATTTAAATGATTTTGGAGATTTTCCATTGCTAGAAATGAAGGGAAAAAAAAAGAAAAAATCACCAAATTTCTGCATATGATTCTCAATGTGTAATCATGAATACAGAAAGTTGATTAAAGATTTGTACTCTACATGTGGTTAATAGCCAAATTTGGCCAAATCTTCTTAAAGTCATTGACATTTAAGCTAAAATAAAAATTCCTAGAAAAAAAACATTGACACTTGGTGAAAGGTGTAAGTATAGGATCCAATCTCGTTAACTAATTTTGTTGAACAAAACAATCCCTTTTTAGTGAAAATGTGGCTATGGGAGTGACATGATTACGTAAGGACCATGAAAATGTGGTTTTAGGCTATTTACCATCATCTCTTTCCAATCAAATCCTTTGGACTGGGGGCACAATATCTTATTATGGTAAAAATGTGCAATAATTAGCCAAAATAAAATGATTGGTATGAGGGAAAACCTTCATTGAGTCTGGCGAAAGGGAAGAAATAACCTTAGGCTAAACATTTTGTAGGTACCAATTTGGAAGGTACCTTGTACACTAATGCTAGGGTTGGACCCATTCACACATGAGTGAGGGCGCTTCTCACTAATTACTGTTCTTTCTCATTAGGTTTTGCTCCTTCTCACTAATGACTTTGGTATCTGGTCACTAGGCATTGTTTTTTTTTTATTCCCTTTAAATTTTCCATGTTTCTTGAAAAGTGGCCATCAGCCACAAGAGGATTTAGCCAAATTTGGCTACAAGACAAATAGAGACGTAGAAAATTTAGAAATCTTATTCCATGTTGACAGGACCTACTAGCTAAATATGAAAATTTCAAAAATAAAAGAGCTAAAAATTTGCCCAAATCCCCCAAAAATCTTGGTGATTTCCAAACTTTTTTCCTAAAAATGTGATGATTTCTTTGAATTTTTCTAAAAAGTTCCCTTGACCATGTTGCTTGGGATTTTTTTTCAAATAGCAAAATGACAAATTTTCGCCACAAAAAAAAATTACTAGGTTAAATAAATTCATTTATAGGCTGTGATGGTGGGTAAACCTTTTGCGTTATATAGCAATTTGGAAGGTACTAAGTTACCTTCTAGACTAATTCGGCGGGGTGGACCCCTTCATGTTCCCAAGATTTGGCTTCTTCTTCTTCCTCCTCTTTCCTTTTTTTTCCTCTTTCTTTTTATAGCTTTTTAATTCCTTTTTTTAAAAAAATTGAGGACGAGGCTTTAAGGACACTGACAAAAAAAAAACTGCCTTGTGGTGAGGCCACGTCGCTTTCTTGAGTTGTTCGTGATGATAGTGCAAGTTTTGGGATCCGGCGTACACTTCTTAACTCACTTGCACTTGACATCCGAATGTAAATTTTTTTGGTTGGATTGTGATTATAAACTTTACATTTGGCATTTGATTTTTGTTAATAACTATCCGTTTCAGATTTTGTTTGGGCAAATGTTTGCATTTTCGGACCTGAAAAATATAATTTTCACACACACACACACACAAAGGATTTTTTAGGGGAAAAAAAAATTGGCCCTGATTTGTCATCATTCTTAAATTTCTTTATTTTCCAATACCCACTCAACAGTGGTTGACACTAGTGATTTTTTGGGGGCAAATTTTGTCGTTTTTGGGGGAAAACCAAATTGGGGAATTTTTGGATAAACGTGTTTTTCTAATATAAATTTCAACTATTTTTTCTTTTTTCTTTTTTGAAAACTTCACCAACTTTTTTGGATACAATAATACCTTGACAACTTCCATACATGTCTGTTGAATAATTAATTAATTTTGAGATATTTATTTTGAAAAATTGAAATATTCTTCAAGATTCAATATTTTACTTCAAATTTTTTTTTTCCTTTGAAATGTTTTTTGGAAAAATTTCAAGATTTCTAAAAAGGATAGAATTAGTGGGAAGCTACAAGGTATCACAAAATTGAGAAAAAAAAAAAAGAAAAAGACCCATGGCTCACACCAAAATGTAAGTTAATAAAAATGCCATCTATCCATCCTCCAGCCTCCTCCCACCAACGGAGGAGGGCCCCGCTTGGCCGATTCCTCACTAGTGGCTCGTTTAAGTAACTATTTGAGAAGAAGGTCTCTCTTTCGGTGGCCTTTGCGTGGTCTCTTGGTACCTCGGCCACAGGACAGCATTTTCTTGTGTGTATCTTTGGATTTTATGAGCTTTTCGTGTGTGAGGGTGTAACGCGTGTGTTTTCTTTTGTTGCGAGTCGCAGTGCGGAAGAGTTGCTGTTGGTCTTGGGGGCGGGGGTTGTGGCATTGCGAAGGCGAGAGAGAGAGAGAGAGAGAGGGAGAACACTGTGTGGGAGAAGGGGTTGAGGGGCGTGTGTGTTGAGGATAGTTACATACATACATATATATCCTCCAGGTGGATTTTGGGGTGGGGACCCTTGGGGTGGTGAAGGGTCGCCTGTGTGCCGGCTTTGCTTGTTGTGCGGGGGCAGTAGTTGCGCCATGTCGTCTCCGAGCAAGCGACGAGAAATGGACGTCATGAAGTTGTGAGATTTCTCTCGCCTTTAGTCTGTTTTTTTTTTTTTTTTTTTTTTTTTTTTTTTTTTTTTTTCTGCTTT